>ENA-OZGC01000105-OZGC01000105.1-human-gut-metagenome-genome-assembly--contig:-NODE-105-length-66954-cov-9.728965_pt1 | contig 66954 bp, 57 predicted proteins | sample MGYA00245109_ERZ653643 | MGnify/ENA primary metagenome ERZ653643 (study PRJEB26926, sample SAMN06165107) | human gut metagenome | biome: ENVO:00009003; feature: ENVO:2100002; material: ENVO:00002003... | reverse complement strand
TCGTGGGCTCGGAGATGTGTATAAGAGACAGTTATTATATTTATGCTTTAATTAATAAAAATTTTACTTTAGCAAAAAGGTATTTTTGTGCGTGATAACACAAAAACCCAAAACCTATACTACAAGCTAAAATAATGGGATAGGATATGTATGGTGACATATAGGATAAACCTTTCCAATGCTCCCGCATAATTTCTATTGGGATTAAATGTGTTAAATATATGCTATATGCCAGATAGGAAAAATGCTTCCAAAAGGGCCAAGACAAACATTTCAGCAAAAGTTCTTTTTTAAAATAACATAATCCAATAATAAAAGAGGCATAATAATAAACATTAAAATCATAAATACCATCTGATTTTTTAAACAGACACAATCTTATAAGCAAAAAAACAGACAAAAACTCCGCTACATGCAACAGGGGATTGATAATTTGCATATTAAAATTTAGTTTTAACCCCGATAAAAAATGACAAATTTCAAAGCAAAAAATCCCGACACACAACCCTAAAATGCCCCTAATTGTACCCATTGATAACAAATTAAATTCTATGGGCAGTTGATGTCCGCTAATACTGCCGCCATGATTAACTAAATAAAAAAGACATATAATAGCGAGCGTAGGAAGAAAAACAAATCTGGCTTTATCCCCCCAAAAGCATAACAAAAAATATAAAAAAGCTCCGCCCCAAAACAAAACTATTACATACCATATTCCATTTATAATATTAGGAATATTTCCCCAACCTGCCAATAAACTGAGATTTAATAAAAAAGTTTTAGATGTAATATGATGTGCAAAAACATTGGTTAACACAAAGCAAACTATTAAAGCAAACAAATATTCTGGGTATAAACGTTTCAATCTTTTCAAGAAAAAGCGCACTGCTTCTTCCCCAGCATTACTATCTATTATCTTAACGCTAAAAAAATGTTTTGCCAATAAAAAACCAGATAAAACAAAAAAACCTTCCACAGCTAAATGAGCGGTTAGAAAATAAGGATTTGGCAAACCATGGAATGAATAAATATTTATTCCAATATGATGTAAAATAACAAAAATACAAAAGATAAAACGTAAAGAATCAAAGGCAATAATATGTTTATTGTAAATTTTCATTTTGCTAGACTTCTCCGTAAATTTAATTTTTTATTTAGATTATCTATAATTTGAGAAATAAGTTTCGGGTTATCTACATAGTTTTTTATCTTTCCCTTACAATTAGGTAAATATTTTAAGTCAAACCCTGTTTTAACTTGTTCGGGGGTTAAAGTATTGAAAATTCCATAAGTTTGAAATCCCGTATAAATAATATGCAAATTAGGATTGACGGCAGATATCAAATCCAGTAAACCGCTGCGCAATCCAACAACACATTTGGCTTTTTGGGCAAGCAATAATACCTCATCCAACGATAATTCAGGATAGGTTATTCCATCCGGACTAGGCATATTTGTCACATTAAAAAAGATACTCCAACCTCTTTGTCTTAATTTGACAGCTAACTCTTGCCATTTAGCAACTGGAATTAATAAGCAAGAATTTGCTTCAGGAGAGAGAATAACCAACTTTTCCATATTGAGAGATAAAGGGGTTATTTTTTTTGATAGAGATATTTCACTGGTATTAGAAAAACAAAGCGCACTAACACAAGTATCTTCTTTTTTTACAGAAAGATATTGTAATAATATATCAAACCAATTTCCCTTTTGTTGAATAATATTTTCTTCTACATGTACAAAATGGCTTGGAGTAAAAAGCAATAATCCGTGGATTTGATTCAACTGAAAAACCTTATTAGCAAAGTAATTGCGAAAATGTGGAATCATTACAATAGGGGCTTGAGGATAAAATAGCCTACACAAGTCACGATGATACGTTTTAGTAATTAGGAATAAAGGGTTTTTGATGTGGTTTTGAGCAAAATAAGCCTTGCTACAAAAACAAAAAAAGCAAAACAATTCTCCCAAATTACTATTTAATATGAAAATATAGTCTGTGTTAGGCGGAATTTTATGTTGTATTTGTTTGTATAATAATTCTGTCACAGGTTTATGCCACACTGTATAGCAGAATATTTGTATGTATTTTACGCCTTTTTCATAGCCCCATTGTGCTACTACTACACGGCCAACTTGGTATTTTTTATACCGTATAGAGTGCAATTCATCAATTACCTTTTCCCGTTTAATAAAACCATTAAAAAACGATTGGGTGCGCTTAAAAAAAGGTTTATGTTGCAAATAGCGAGAATAGATTTTTATTCCACTAAAAATAAAACATTTTTCTTTAGCAAACTCTTGTTTTTTCATAGCCACATATTAAAGCCCCAGTCGTAATAAATCGTGGATATGCACAATACCTACCGGTTTATTATTTTCTACAACAAAAAGTGTTGTGATTTTTTTCTCATTCATCAATCTCAATGCTTCAGCCGCCATAACATCCGGAGCAATTTGTTTGGGGGCATGAGTCATTAATTCCATAGCGGTTTTAGAAAACAAATCAGGGCTCATTTTTCTGCGTAAATCTCCGTCAGTAAAAATTCCTGTCAATCTTCCTAAACTATCCACAAAACCAACACACCCCAGCCGCTTTTGGGACATTTCCACTATCACTTGGGAAAACGGGGCATTTTCCGGCAATAATGGAATATTTTTCCCTGTATGCATGACATCTTTGACTAACTGTAAAATGGCGCCTAATTTGCCCCCCGGATGACGAATTTGAAAATCTTTTTTAGTAAATTTTTTTCGCTCCATCAATGCTACGGTCAAAATATCCCCTAGTACCAGAGTGGCCGTAGTGGAACATGTTGGGGCCAAACCCAAAGGGTCTGCCTCCGGCGTAGTGGGCAAAGGCAAAACATAGTTGGAATATTTACCCAAAGTGCTATTTGGATTTTTGGTAATGCCTACTATGGGAATAGCAAAACGCTTACAATAATTTAAGATATCCACCAACTCTTTGGATTCGCCACTATTGGAAATGGCCATAACAATATCCTGAGCCGTAATCATACCCAAATCCCCATGGCTAGCTTCTGCCGGATGAATAAAAATTGACGGGGTACCCGTTGAGGATAAAGAAGCCACAATTTTTTGCGCAATAATGCCGGATTTACCCATCCCCGTAAAAACAATCCTGCCTTGCGTATTTTGCATCAAATCTAGCACTTGGGGTAATACCGCTTGTTGCAAACCCAATTTAAGACATTTCAAAGCATCTATCTCTTGAGTTATAAGATTATTAATGGTTGTTTCTTCTATAAAATTTTTCATAGATTTTTTATATTTGCAATTTTATCCACTAAGGTTTCTATTGGAATTTGTTTTTCATCCGAATATTCATTGACCTCTTTGATATTAAAATTAAAATTTAAATTAAAAAATTTTTTTTCCGTTGATGAGTGAAAAGGTGCATCCAACACAAATAAATTTTTTCTCTTTCTGGCAAATAAATCACACAAACCGCTCCTAATAGAAACAACCGCCCGGCAACGCGCACCCAGTGCCAATAATTCTTCTACAGACAAATTCCAATCGGCAGTTCCTGCTATTTTGTTAGCCCCTTTACATACATTACACACCACAAAATAACCTCTGTTTTGTAAACTTTCAGCCAATTTTTTCCACCACATTAAATTAGCGGTTATAGAAAGGTTAGTTTCTGGGGTTAGTAAAACAATGTTGTTGATTCCACCAGCTTTTTTTATTTTTTTGGATAATTTATTGTTAATATCAGGCCACCAACACGGGCTGGCCAATGGGGTTTTTAACGGTAGCCGGAATAAGCGTCTAAACGCATCCACAAAACACTTTGATTCAGACATCAAGCCCTCCGTTTGCCAATGATACCGCGGTTGTGGGAAAAAGACATCTCCTTGGGTGGGATAGGGAGCCTTATTTATCGTATGTGTCATTAAATCCTTGGCATTCAACATTTTTAATACCTTATAATTATTAAAACCAAACATTTTAAGTAATAAAACTTGGCTTGGCTTAACTAAAAAAAAGAGTTTTACATGATTTACTTTTGCTAATTCATGCGCTAACGAAAGGATGAAAAAGGAATCCCCAAACCCATCCCTCAAAACTAAATTGTATGCATTTTTATCTGCCCATAACGTACACCACTGGGCAATTTTGCATTTTCTCTTTTCCCAAAAATGGTATTTCCCCTTTTGAGTAAAACGGAACAAACATAAAAACTGAGCCCAATAATAACTGCCACGGTTCACAAAGTCCTTCATGCTGGATTTTCCTCCTTTAAAATATGACTGTTTCGGATAGTTTCAACTACCATTTCTGGGGATATTTTCTCTAAGCAACTACAAAAAGAATCGTTGTATCTTGGGCAGGTTTCGTACCACCGGTTGCCGTCCAGCCACTCGCAAAGTTCTAATCCACAGGTAGGTATTCTTAAATTAATATTTTCATCATACCCCCTAACTTTATGAGAGGTAGGGCCGAACAAAACAACCGTTGGTTTGCGGCACAAATAGTGCCGGATATGCGCCGCCCCACCCTCTTGGTCTATGTGCAAAGCGGAATATTGTAAGAGGACTAAATATTCATAAAACGACGTTTGGCCAATTAGGTGCAAATCCGCCCCTTGTATTTCCTCGTTGCCGGAAACACCTAGTTGTACGATTGTATAGCTAGGATATAACGCCTTGAGCATGCTGAGCATTTTTTGCCAATGTTTTAATGGATAAAACCTGATACACTTCCCAGAAAATGGCAAGTTTATATCCGTAGAATACTGGACTGTAATGATTTTTTTATTTTTTAATTTAAATTTTTCAAGTACATTTACAATACCAGCTTGTTGCAATTCTATGGGGAAACCAGCGTTTTTATCTAAATTTAATTTATTGGGGGTATCCATAGCCGTCAACATTGTTTTTTTATGAACAAGACACCAATATTGCGCAGAAAACAGAGAGTCTATTAGCAGAATGCCCTTATGTATTTCATTCCACTTACACGATTCTTGAATATACGATAATAAGACAGGGGCAAACTTTTGGCATTTTCCATAATTTTGTATAAAAAAACGAGGGAATTGAGTATGTAATATCAAAACAATATCAAAAAGGTGTAAATATTTATTTTTTTCAATATAAGGATATATTTTTTTAATAAAAGGAAGTTTAGAAGCTAAAATTCCAATATTCTCCGGCCGTTGGTCAACAAATAAAAATAACACAATCGGCTCTTTTGTAAACTTTAGCAAATGATGTAAAAAAGCAATTTGCGTTATTACATCCCCTACGCCCCCCCTGCACAAACATGCCATATAAACAGCATTACTGGGGCCCAATGTAAGGTTCCGTTTTGCAGAAAAATGCATTTTTACATAAAAACACATCAAATGCATCATTGCTTTCCACGGTGAATACTTTTGTTGATATATAGCAAAACGCTCCAATAAAAAATTCTTTTCTTCTAACATAATCTTTTCCTTTAAATATGTAAATCTATTGTAAATGGAATACACAGGGGAGAATTTCTCTCTTTAGAAATAGCAAAAGACATGCACAGGCCGCTGGGTTTATTATCATTTACTAAAATACGCTCGCCCATAGGCACATCCGTAATAATATGGTCGTAACGGATTTGATTTTTGGTTAAAAATTCCTTTAATGCAGGCAAATATTCAGCCTTGCGTGCCGTGAGCAAAATAACCCTATCTTGAGAGGGTAAGGAGGCAAAAAACTCCTTTACCCCTGGCAACAAGGTATCATAACCATCTATTTTATACCCATTATGTTTTACAATGGTACCGTCCACATCCAAAATCCAAGTGTGCGGAAGGGAAGAAAGAGTTAACTTCATAACAAATCTCCCAGTTTGATAAGTCCATTATAAAAGGCCGCGCAAATGGAGTCATAATCTTCCCAAGCATAAGTAGTTAACGAAAGCCAAATAATACCGTGCAACATTTTGATTTTTTCTTTTTTTACATTAGGCAACAAATCAAAGAAATAATCACTCATATCCCCCCAGTTATTAGGTTTTATGGCAAGCTCTACCTCTTTTTCTCTGATGTCCAAGGTAAACTTTTTGCGGTTGAACAAATCATAATTTCCATTGATAGAATAATACAATTTGGCCCAATCGTAATCGGCATCCCCATACAACTTTGTTTTGCCAAAATAGCCTCTGGGGTCAATCAATATGGCGCGCATATCAAAAGTATCAAACATCAGGTTAGAAAACGTACAATCCCCATGAATTAACCTAAATTCCGTAGGCATGTGTTTTTGTACTAGGGAAATTAATTCGTCTTTATTAAAAAAAATGTTTTTATAGTATTGTCCATTAATTTTGATAAATTCCTGTTCCGCAAATGGCACCAAATGCTCCACCTTGGATAAACGGTCAAAAGTTTTTGTAATATAATTTTCTATTACATCACTTTCATTAACAGGTTGGGCCGGTTCCAGATTATGCAAAGTATGCAACGCCTGTACTAGGCTTGTTAAAATATCGCATTTTTGTGTTTTTGTAATACAATCGTATTCAAAGATATTTTTCCCGCGAACACGTTTCATTTTCAGCGGTTCATACTCGTAAATTTCGGGAATATTTTTAAAGCCCAATTGCTTAACATGCTTATACCAAGCAATTTCGTCTAATGCTATTTTTTGCCCCTGTTCTGTAATTGCGCGCTTAATAACCAAATCCCCGTCAAATTCCATAGAATTAAATGGGCGGCAACGGTGCGAAGTATCATTATTATCCGAATAAGCCAATAAGGTTCCAATTTCCTTAGAACCATACAAATCCAGCCGCTTAAAAGCTATGGGTTGCGTTTTTAACCAATCCACAAAAGCGCCTTCTTCGGGAACATTCTGCAATACTTTTTTATTTTCAAAAACAAACAAGCCTGCCACGCCGTTCTCTTTTGAAGGGGTTTTAATAAATTGATTTTCTACATAAGACCAACGGCATTCAAAATCTTTAGAAATACCAATATAATTCCCCGTTTCCGTAGGAATTTCAAATCCGTCAGACAGTATCAAATCGCACCAAAGAATCATAAAAGGCTCATCATCAAGCAGGGGCGCTATGGCCTCTTTAATGCCGGAAGCCGTGCCTTTTTTGGTGGCTTTTACAATGTTAAATTTGTACTGATTGGCAAATGCTGCCAAATATTTTTCCAAAACATCTGTTTTATAATCTGCGATAATTGTAAAATCCGCATCTTTGAATTTCTGAAAAGCATAAAAGAGAATGGGCAAATTATTAACAGGCACCAAACATTTAGGCTTATTGTGTGTTAATCCTTCCAATCGAGTTCCTTTTCCACCTGCTTGAACAATAATTTTCATATTTCCCCCTTTAATGTTTTTTGTAGCATCGCCGACATACACTTTTGCCTAAAATATTTTGATTGTTTCAGCAATTCTTTATCTGTAAGCATTTGTTCTTTAATTTCTATTGCTCTTCGGTTCCGGATGTCCGGTAAAAACTTCCAAACGCTCTTTAATACCTTGAAATTTGGACGCAATAATAACCAGAAAATGTGACTAATAAAAAGAGATTTTGAAGTAATATTTTTCCAAACAAATAATACTCTGTTTCGTTTAGAAAGAAATTGCGTATATTTATTTTTTTTACTATCAATCGTTCCACCGCATTTATGAAGGGGTTTTGTGTCGGGCGCATAAACAATTTTCCACCCTCGCTTCAAACCGCGGTAAACCATATCAGTTTCTTCCAGCATATACGGTCCAAATATTTCATCAAATCCACACAATCTATCAAATTTATTACGATTACAAAAGAAATAGGCCCCCTGGACACCCCAAGACAGATACTCCGGTTGCAACGGAAGTTCCTTATTATAAATATTACCCGTAAATCGCAAAAAACCTCGCTTCCACTCCAGCAATTTAATGCCATCATTTTGCTCTAATGCTCCCGAAACTTTGGGATATGCGGTATAGCCAGCGCAGGCGACGCAAAAAACATCCTGTTTTAGGTATTTTTGTACTGTATTGAAAAAATGTTCGTCTAAAAAGACGTCATTGTCTAGAAAACAAATCCAATCACAAGGAGTATTTTTTACGCCCCAGTTGCGGGCAGAAGAAGCCCCTTTTTTAGAATTGCGCAGAAAAACAACTTCCGGAAACAGAGGGGACAGTATTTCCATTGTTTTATCTGTGGAATTATCATCTACTACGGTAATATGCACGGGAAAAGGAGCTTTGCGGGCGGCTTTAACAACCGTTGGCAAACACTCTTTCAAATGGGTTATGCCATTTTTAGACGGAATAATAACAGCTATTTCCATAAAAAAGCCCTTTTTCCCTTAAATTGTGGGAAAGGGCTTGTGGAAACTCTTGGCGGAGGTATTCATAAGTTCCTTTCCCATTCATACGCCACAATGTGGCGTATACAAATAATAAAACACTCCTGAAAACGTATTCTCATATTTATTATAATATATTTTGTAGCTATCAAAAAAGCTGTTAATTTTTGGCAAATTTTGCCTGATTATTTAATGTACCTAATTAATATCGGGGCCTATACAGCTTTTTATTCAGAAAATATTTTCTCATCTGGTAGTACACGGGAAGCCGTTTACTTTTGATGAAAAACAAAATTTAATCTTCAATAAGCCTAAAAATATAATGTAAATATTAAAAGCATATAATATAAAATTATTATATAAAATAAATGTTTTAATCAATATATATAGAATGTATGCCAAAAAGCACGAAGATTAAAAACAGCGGTACAAATTGCACTTCTTAGAGGCAGGCCATCCGCACTGTATGATTACATAGAAACGCATAGCCGGAATACTTAAACGCATCTTAGAGGCAAGCCATCCGCACCGTATGAGTACATCCCCTGCTTATTATTTGTTCTAATTTTTGGGGAAAAGTTGAAGAGCTTACAACACTAAAATAATGACGATATAACTTTATTTACGCTATAAAAATTTGGTTCAATGGTACCAACACAATAATAACAATTCCCCGGCATAGCCGGTGGTTTCAAAAACACAACAAAAACAACCCGCCGGAGTTTCCGACGGGTTGTTTATATGGGTTATTTTTTTTCTTCTTGCCAGTGGCGTTCCATTTCTTTCATAAAGGAATAGTCACTTTTGGCTTGCGGGGCTTCGGCCACCTGCCCCCTCTTTCAACGCCTTATTAGGGGAGTCCGTTTCCTTACCGTTCTTTTTTTGGGGTTCGCCCGCTTTTTTTACCACTTGACCCTTTTGGGCCGCATTGGCAGGGGTTTGCGCGGCGGAAGAATCTTGCGTGCCGCCAAACGCATAGCGGATGCCCGCGTGTACGCCCCAACCTTTTACTATATTGCCGGCCTCATAACTGCCCAAGCCGTACCAATACAAGTTTTTGGTAAGTTGCATATCAAGCCCTGCGTTCACTTCCAGCGTGCCGCCGGAAAGGTCGCTCTTTTCCGCCGCGCCGGCATAAGCAAGGTCATCCTTACCGGCAAACTCATAGCGGTAGGCCAATTCCAACAACGGCTCTATCAGCAGGCCGTTATCCCGCACGGCGTTGTAGGCCAACAGCACACCCGCTTTGGCATTGACGTAATTAGCCGCATTATACCTAATATCATTACCGGTATCCCCTACGGAAGCATTTTCCGCCGAGGCGTGCATATAACCAATTTCTAATTTCGGCTCTATGCGGATGAACTTATTGCGGGCCAGTTCGCTATTTATGCTCTTTCCTACTTCCACACTGGCCGCAACCACATTCCGGTTGGGCTTATATGCCAGTTCCGTTCCGGTGGAGGAGTGGTTCTTCATATCCAACTTACTCCAGAAGTTTCGCGCCGCCAAATCCACAAACCAGCCGTTTTCGTTCAGTAAGGTTGCATACACACCCACGCCCGGGGCTTCGCCGTCCCCTTTATCGTACACACCGTCGCTCTTTTTGGTTTTGATATTGCGTGTGGACACAAACCCAACCAACACCCCGGCATACAATTTGGTGGGTTCCTCGGCCCTAAACAACCAGTCATATCCGGCCTCGGCACCAAACAAATTGGCCTCCGTTTTGATTAAATCATCCACCGTCATATCCTTGTAATAACTGCGCACCCATACGCCTTGCTTGGCCTGCGTATTATCCATGGCGCGCAAATCCCCCAACCGTTTTTGTAGGGAGTTCATCCCGGTTTGGGCGATAACAACATTCATTATCGGTACGTTTAACATGGTCTTAAACGTATCCGTCAGTTCTTGGGTGTTGCGCAAGTAGTAATCCTGCCCGGTTCCGGCCTCGGTACCTTGTGCCAATTTGTACACATAACCGCCCTCATCCCATTTGCCGCCTAATAAGTCAAACGTACCGTTTACAGTGGCAGTGTCGGCAAATTCCACCAGTTTTATACCATCGCCGGTGGTTGCTTGGGCGGTGGGGGCCACATTGGTTAGTTTCAGGTTGGCATTCCCGCTATAACTATCCGTAATGTTCAGTTTATCGGCGGTTTGGGTTTCTAAGTCCACATTCATATTAAACACCGCGTTATTGGCGGACAGGTTTTCTATACCCAGGGTATTCATCCCGGTTGTATGGTTGATGTTTACTTGGGCATCCGCAAGGTTAATATTGCCTTGCAAGGTGTTGTTGCCATACACATTTAAGTCCCCGCCTGTGGCATTCAGGCCGCTTATCAGGCCACCCTCATAAAGATTAACCGCCCCGCTGTTCAGCGTGGTATTACTCGCCACGCCACTGGAGTACACATTCTGCACCCCGCCCGCAACAAGGGTATCATTCGCCACACCGCCGGAGAATACATTCTGCAAACCGCCGGCATAAAGGATAAAATTGCTTGCCACGCCGTTTTGTAAAGTAAAGGCTTCCCCGCTTGCGTTAGTGCCAGACACATAGGTTGATGTATCCCCTCCCCGAATAGTCACATTCACATTTCCGCCGGAATGTTGCTCCACATTATAAGCTTTCCCACCAGCAGACACATTCTGTGTACCGCCCGCAACAATGGTATCACTTGCCACCGCGCTGTAAGACACATTTTGCGAACCGCCCTCATGGATAGTGGTAGCACTCGCCACACCGCCGGAGGACACCTCCTGCAGACCGCCCTCGTTGATAGTGGTATCACTTGCAACACCGCCGGACGACACATTCTGCCAACCGCCAGAGCTGATAATGGTAGCACTTGCCATGCCGCCGGAGGACAGATACTGAGCTCCGCCATGGATAGTGGTAGCACTTGCCACCCCGCCGGACTTCACATGTTGAGAACCGCCGGAGTAAAGGATAAAATTACTTGCCTTGCCGTTTTGTAAACTGAAGGCTTCCCCTCTTGCATTGGTACCTGACACATAGGTTTCCCCATCCCCGCCAGAAACGATTACAAACATTTTCCCGCCGGAATGTTGCCTCACATTATATGTTTTCCCGCCGGCGTGCACAAACTGCAATCCTCCATCATGGATAGTGGTGTCACTTACCACCCCGCCGACATACACATTCTGGCTACCGCCGGAGTGGATAGTAGTTTCATTTGCCACGCCACCGGAGGACACCCCCAGATGCCCGACGGAGTTGATAGTGGTATTGCTTGCCACGCCGCCGCTTGCCACGTTCAGCCAACCAAGGGAGTTGATGGTGGTACCATTGGCCAAGCCGCCTCCTTCCACATTCTGCCAACCACGGGAATTGATGGTGGTAGCATTTGCCACACCGCCGGATTGCAGATGTTGAGCACCGCCGGAGTTGATAATGGTAGTATTTGCCACACCGCCGGCGGACACCCGCTGGCCCCCCGGATTGATAGTGGTATTGCTCGCCACGCCGCCGGAGGACACAAACTGCCAACCGTCCTTATACATTGTGGTATTAGTTGCCAGCCCGCCGGAGGAAACCACTTGTAGGCCGCCATAGATAGTAGTAGAATCTGCCACGCCGGCCGAATAAATAATTTGGGAATTACCCGAGGTAATAGTGGCTCCTGTCACCGTTTTCCCCGCGCTTACATACGTTCCGGCCCCATACGCCGGCAGGGCCATATTGTTAGCCAGCATGGCCGCCACCGTGGCCGTATACACCGCCCGGCGCCCACCGTTATAAATACGCGATACCAGCCGCTCTCCAAAACCGCGGGAGACAATGCAAGAGCTTACCACCGCCGCACTGCAACTGGAACAATACTCCTGCTCCAATGCCTGAATGTAAGCACCGGAATCAATGTTTTCTTCTGGGGGGGAATAACGTTTACTCATATTTTATTTCTCCTCGGATTCGTTTTTGGGGGCGGTTAAATGGCAATCTTTCATTAATTGTTTAATATGCCCAATTACTTGTTTGCCCGTTATTAGGCGGGTGCATTCGTATTGGCGGTCCGTATTTTTGAATTTAGGACACCAAAAATAATCATAATGGTCAAAGTTGCAATTTATATCATCCCAACAACCATTACAACCGTGGGAGTTGAACACGCGGTACGGCGTGTAAAACTCGCATATCGGCAAGGTAAAGCCGCTAATTAAAACTATCGGAATGTGCGTACACCACGCCAGCCACGTTAAGCCGGACGACAACCCGATAAAAAAGTCCGCGTGTTCCAAAAGCGCTATGCGCTCCTGCAGGGGCTTGTTCCCGGTAAAATCTTCCGCCTCGTGCGGCATACGGTTCCAAGTGTATTTGAACCCGGTGACGGGCTCTTTATCTATACAAATTACACGGTAGCCCAACTCTTTTAAGTAGGCAACCACTTGTTCCCACCCGTAGCCGTTGTTCCAAAATTTGGCCTGGGAACTGGATTTGGTGGCAATACATACATAACGCTCTTTAATTTTGCGCTGGCTACCTAACTTTACCTTGGGGGCTTCTTCGCGCGGGTCCACACCCAAAATATAACCTGCGGTGCGGTGCAGGCCCACCTTGCGGAAATCTATGGGTTGGTGGGTGTCGTTCCCTTTGAAAAACAACCCCAACATATAACTGGCGTAGGGTTTTTCAAAACGGATTTTGCCCAGCAAATGCGTGAAAAATAAATTGGGGTACTGCCCCTCAAAAATTTCCGCCAGGTTGTGCGCCATGGTTATTTCCGCCGCGCATTTATGCTTTTGCTGGAATCTGTCCGCATACGTCAGCCAACCCACAATATCCCCCAGCGTGCCAACGGGAAATTTGATTTGGACCTCTTTGCCGGTCAGGTCCAACGTGTGGTTTAAGACGGGCTCCTTTTCCCCACGCACCCACACGCGGATGCGGAACGGAATATAATATTTTTTGGTGCTGAGTACCCAGCCTTCGTCGGCATCACAGGCAAAAATAATGTTGTCTGTTTCGTCGTCTTCAATTTGAACGTGCCATTTGCCCTTGGGGAGCAGTACGCGCGCGCCGTCGTTAAAATCATAACGGATGCCCAGGGGGCCTTCCTGCGTGGGAACGGCAGGCGCCGGAACGACAAACGGATTCGGCGGCACTTGCTGTTGGTTGGTATTTACAGAGGCCGTCACGTCCTGCGGGGCCGGCGCGGCCGATTGCGCCGCCGCCATACCTTGCGCCGGGGCCGTTGTGCTTTGCGCCGGGGCCGCCTGCGCGGCTGATTGGGCGCCTGTTTGCGCGCCTGATTGTGCGGCTGATTGCGGCACCGCCCCCTGACCGGCTTGAAGTGGGTTATTTTCTGCCCCCACCTTTTTAGCAGAGGGAACGGAAGAATGATTTTGAGTGTTATGCGTATTCATAATTATCCTTTATCGTAAAATTATAATATTTTTTTAATTGAAAAAGTGTAAAATTTATAAAAGGTTTTACCCCCGGCGCAAACGGAATAATTCCAGTGCTTTTTTAACATAGAAACAGCTTATAGCGGGGCACAAATAGCCCACCACGCGGCTATAAACCTCGCATGGGGGGCCTCGCACGTGCGGCCTCTTCTTTTTAATCTCGGCGATATTCTTTTCAATAACCTGTCTTGCTTATGCAGTCATATTTCCCTTACCTTCACCTTGGTTACCGGACTATAAAGCTAAGTAGCCAAAATGTTTATACCTTGTGGTTTTAACTACAAGTACCACTTTCCCTATAATAAGTACGGCCATTACATGACAAATGACATCGTTATAAGTAAAGACAAAGAAATGATAAGAGAATTGTATAAACGAGCAAGGCTATCGAGTCACGCGGAGGAATCGTTTGAAAACGTGTTATAATGTCTATTAGAAAGTTTATCTCAAGATGGGGAATTGAAGACCTGAAGAAACAATATGTAATAATATGTATGTTAGTAACACTGTTTTTTGGAGGAGTATTCATATTGCTCCAATACAATCGAAGTTATAAAACATCACCGAAATATGTTTTAAGTCTCATGGAAAAAAACTTTTCCGGCGGCCCGCTTCCATGCACTTATGCTTGCCAGTACGTTTTGAAGGGACAGTAAAATAGGATTTGTTATAATGGTATTGGCCTTGGCACAAATCGGCTATGAGTTTTGAAGGGACAGTAAAATAGGATTTGTTATAATTCCAGGCTGGTAAGAAAAGTTGGCTTGCCGGTTTTGAAGGGACAGTAAAATAGGATTTGTTATAATCTAATTGTCTCCATTTTAATTTGATAAATTGGTTTTGAAGGGACAGTAAAATAGGATTTGTTATAATGCGGGTCGTCGGGTCCGCCTCAACAAACTGTTTTGAAGGGACAGTAAAATAGGATTTGTTATAATTGCAATTATTCTGGAATATTAACTAGGAGACGTTTTGAAGGGACAGTAAAATAGGATTTGTTATAATTCCGAAAGTTAAAAAGTACCTTGACGATACGGTTTTGAAGGGACAGTAAAATAGGATTTGTTATAATGATATAGAAAATGACCGACAAAAAACGAACGTTTTGAAGGGACAGTAAAATAGGATTTGTTATAATCGTGGCGGTTTTCGGTTGTAGGTGTTGATAGTTTTGAAGGGACAGTAAAATAGGATTTGTTATAATCCGGCGTGCTTGGCGAATAAAGCGCAAATGTGTTTTGAAGGGACAGTAAAATAGGATTTGTTATAATTGTTTTAGAACGTTGCAAGACTGGCCCGGTTGTTTTGAAGGGACAGTAAAATAGGATTTGTTATAATAATATGGTTTATGAAATAGATGACCCAATGGTTTTGAAGGGACAGTAAAATAGGATTTGTTATAATGTTCACTTAGATTTTTACGAAGCCGCTTCAGTTTTGAAGGGACAGTAAAATAGGATTTGTTATAATAATTTGTGAGAATTGGCACTGCCTTCCAATGTTTTGAAGGGACAGTAAAATAGGATTTGTTATAATAAATACGCAAAGAATTTGCAAACGACAGACGTTTTGAAGGGACAGTAAAATAGGATTTGTTATAATTCATTCTCACCTAAACCATAAATAATTAAGTGTTTTGAAGGGACAGTAAAATAGGATTTGTTATAATAGGATTCTATTGTGACAAACAGTACAAATTGACAATTTGACAACAGACACAAACTAAAGTAAAATGACTATATAAATTTTACTGTTCCGTCTTAACTAACGGGTGGAGGTCGGTTCTCTGTGAATTTAGTTCACACATCAGGCTAACCACCCAATTTTTTACCAAAATTGCAGTTGTTCATGTAAAGCGGTTTTAGTATCCAATTGCCGTTTGGTTTGGTTGTTGGGATGCCTGATGGTAACTGTTTTTCCCCATTGAACATCCGTAATAAATATACATTGGACGTTGCCCGTGTCAGGGGCTATTTTCTTTAAGCGTACTAAATGCGCTTTTTTTGTTTCTATGCTAACCGCACATCGCGCATAAACCGAATATTGCAACATTAAGTACCCCTCATCAAGCAAGGCATTGCGAAAACGCGCCGCCTCCCTCCGTTGCGCCTTTGTATCCGTAGGCAAATCAAATAACACCAACAGCCAGCCCATAGTATATTTACTCTTTTTCAAGGATAAAGTCCCTTATATGAGGCACAAAAAATCGTTTGGGGCATTGCTCTACAAGGGCGTGGCAAAAAGATTGCACATAGTAGTCTATTGCTACAAACAGCTTAACTTTCCGTCCATCAGCCAATTGAACACGCAAACGCATAAAATCTTGTGCAGCAAATTTAACCCACTCCGTTAATTCACGTTTCTTGTGGGAACACCGGTAGTGCAACAAACAACAATCTACCAGGGGGCGCCACGGCTCAAACAAGTCATATACCAGTGGTTGACTACGGAAGCGATATTTATGATGGATACCCAGTGATGGGTTAAGACCATGCCCACAAATACTTCGGTGTAAAACCGCACTCAATACCGCATAACCATAATTAAGCATACTGTTGACAGGGTCTTTGGCCCCTTGCCGTTCCCTCGTATCCGGAGCCAGACGACCAAATTGTTTGAAATAATACTTCCAATACTGGCGCGCCGCATTTCCCTCATCGGGTAAATAAGGCGGCAAATAAGCACTTAATTGATGCGACACGCCTATTTTATCTAATACCGCGGCCTGATTACTTATTTTAGCTTCAATAATTTTATTCCACAAAGCGTGTGCCGATGAAGGAAACAGTAAAATTTGCCGTTCAAATAAGTCCGTTTGTATTACATGAGATAACGGAATTGTTTTGCCTAGCGGACGGTATTTTTCGTCACAATGCAGAACAAAGGCTCCGTGGCTAAGTAGCAAAGACAACAAAGAGCCGCTAATGCTCACGCCCCGCGCCGCAATAACTACCCCCAGTATATCCGCTATGGGCAACCGATGGGAGCTTTCCGGACTATCCAACACCATACATCCGCGGTCATGGTGCAGAAAACTGTTATGCTGCAAAATATGCACAAGATGTGTAGACACAAATTACCCCTTGGATGTCTTAAAAAGACGCATTTTCCCTTCGTCCAGCATTTTACCAATCATTGGATGTTCTAAAATTTGAGTATCCAAGGATTCTATGGTCATTTGACCCTTAGTTTGAATGCTTCTTAGTCTATATACGCCTTTTTGAACCTTGCCGACATTCTCTTGTACTTCTACTAATTGGCCGGACCTAAAAAACAAAACCTTTCCGTATTCTTTTTTGGCTTCGGCCAATTTTTTTGGCAGACTTTCCCATAAGTATACAGGATTCACGCACCATTTGCCTTTTGAATCTCTATATACAATTTGTCCTTTATGTTGCTCTTTATTAGTCAGGAATTGCCCTTTCATCTTTCCTAATTCATAGAAACAACCAATCTGCCTTCTGCCATTTTTAATTAAAATGTCTTTCTCCGTAAACGGCCCGGATTCAACCTTTGTCATTTTGCGGATTTTTCGCCCATGTTCAGACCAGGTATCTAACCATTCTTGCCAAGATTCTTCCGTTAACCCCGGCTCCTTAAATTTGGTTTCTAATTGTTGCCTTAAATCCGGGTCAAACACATAAGGAATCATTTTTTTAGCATCGCTTATTTTTTGGAAATTGGCTACCAGTGAATTAAAACGCGTAACGATAAAATACTCTTTTTTACCATTTGTAATACGCTCGCGTAAGCCATACATCGTTTCGCGCAACTTGGGTTTGACGGTTTTTACTTCTTCCGGATAAACCTGACGCAATGCCTTATCGCAAAATGGCGCATTGAAATAGATGGGGGTTTCCAGGCGGTCATCTTTCACATTGTAGCGGATATCCCGGATGAGACTTAGCACCAACGCATCCAACGCATGGTGCCGCTTGTTGGCTCTATTTTTCTTATTTAACTCTTGATTGGCAATCATTTGCCGGAATTCTTCTTTGGTTGACGATTGATGAAGCAACCTATCCAAGTGAAATACCCGACGCACATACGCAGTTTGCCCGCCCGTAGCTACAAAGATACGCCTATTATCATCCTTTGTATTTAGCCCCCATCCAAAATGTAAGGCAACGATGCGTTGAGCCAGCTTTTCCAAATAGGCCGTTGCGTGTAAGTCCCTACGAGATTTTTCCAACTCGGCCGCGTCAGGGGCCGTCAATAGTTCAATCTTATCATCACTTAATCCTCCTTTGCGGCAGGCTTGTTTTATATTGGATAAAAACGCACTCCATATAGCGGTATCCTTTCCTAACCATTCGTAAGGAGTTTTTTTCCCTTTAGCCTCATTTAACGCACGCTTGGTAAGCACTTTATTTACATAACTATCCGCGCCGCCTTGTGCCCGCGGAACAATATGGTCAACATCATATTGGTCTAAATCTGTGGAGCGCAAGTGATTATTTTCGGACGTATCGTATAAATCAACACCGTTTTGCTCTTGAAATAATCTCATTTTAAGCACATTTTTTTCACCGTACTCTTGGGCCAACGCAGCATTAATTTTTTGATTTTTCTTTTGTTGGCGTTCAAACTCTTTTTTCTGTTCATCTGACAAAAAATCATCTCTAACTACTTCTAATACTACTTCGTCGGGCGTGCCGTATTGTTTCTGTAATCGCTCTAATTCTTGCCATAAGAAGTGCAACCTATGCCGCACGATTGGATGGGTGATATTACCCAAAATGGCCGTAATTTCCTCTGCTCGTTCCGCAAGAGTTAGCGCCTTATCTTCTTCGCGGCAGTCTGCAACATGAATTTTATCCCAATCGTTTGGCATGGCTAACAGGAAATTAAAATCCTCCTTCACCAGTCCTTTTTTAGGGTCTACATTTGTTAATGTATCGGTTTTCTCTCTATAAAAATCATGCGGATTTTTCCCGGATAAAATCAATTCTTTTAGTAATTTAAGTGCCGGGCGCGAAAAACGACAACGCCCACTTTTAGAAGGCATCGCTACTTCCGCCTGGTTTTCGTTAACAACTCCACCACATTCACGCACTACTTTCGCCCATTCTCGCTTACCGAGGGAATTATTTCCTGTTTTTTTCAAATTGCCCACATATTCACGGTAAATACGTTTTAATTGTTCCGCCGTGAGCGCCGCACGAGTATCCAAGCCTAGCGTAAAGCGCATATTTTTAAGGTTCAGCACCAAAAGTGTTTCTTGTGCGATAGGAGTATCGGCCTTGCATACATGGAAGCGGGGTATCAAACGGCACGCCATTAACGCCCGGTTATCAAAACGAGGGGTTTTCTGCGCCAACACTCCCTGCCATTCCCACTCTTTGCCGCGATATTCGCCAAATTGTTCCCGATTTTTCACCGAAGCATACGGTTGCTCAGCTGGGCCATAAATAATAAATTTTTCCTTTCCATTCAAGGCTGGATATTGTTTGGCCGCTTGGGCAAGTAAAAGAAGTAATTCTTTTTCAACTAAATTACGTGGAGCCACCACCATTTCCGTTCCCTCTTTGTTCCGCGCGGCAAGTGGATACACACCTACTTTTTGTTGAAAATGTTTCGGATTTTGCGGTGTCCATAATCCTAATTTATAAGCCTCGTAATAACAGGGAAGCCGATATCCTTCCGGCCAATCAGAAATTGCTTTTAAGTACAAAGATGCCGAAGACATATCCTGCTTTTCATCTTCCCATATTTTTTGTTCGCGCGCGGTCAATGGTTCGCCAGCATTTAGCTTTTTCTGAATTCGCACGATATCACTCTTCCAAGGCAAGTTAGTATCATAACCGCGATGTTGCAGAGCAGACCACACCGCCTTGTACACTTGCCAAGATGCCAGAGGTTTCCCTTGGATAAGAGCCATACGAAGGAGGCAAGAAGTATATAAAGTTTCATCTCCGGGTTGGGCAAATTCACGCAACATACGTTCATCCGGCTTCAGAGTTGGATTATCAAAAGTGGGTTGTTGGGTGGCCAAGACTTCCAAGCCGACTGCTTGAGCAATTTTTTGCCACCATCTCTCCCGGGCCTGGTGTGCCAGGCGGGTACGATAACCCCGCCGTTGTATTCTTTGATTTTTAATTGATGCAAAATCAGCATCTAATAATAGTGAATGAAGATAAGTTATTTTATCCCCCTCACGAACACACTCCCCCAAGCTACCACTTCCCAAATCAAAAGCAAATACTTTTTTTGTCATATTTTCCACCATAATCCAAAAATACTATTAATTGTTTCTGAAGCCTTTAACTTAATTTGCTATATATTGCGTTATCAAGTGCTGATATTTTCTATTGTACCACATTGTATATAAAATTTAAGATAAAGTTCCCCTTTCCGTACCCCCAAAAATATTTAGGTTGCAGCAGGTGCGGTCAGTTGATAGCAAAGATGAACTAGAAATGCTTGTTAAAAGGGTAAAACTTTAAAATCCCTTTTCTTTAACCCATTTAATTTAATACCATTTCCAATTATTTTAATAAGACGATTACCACCCGTTTCACGGATAGAAGTATCGTCTTTTATAAAATATTTACACCAGTAAAGCGCCCCTTTGTTAAGGGCATCCTTGATAATCTCTTTTAAGGCTTGTTTGACAGATTCTTTATCCGATAAAATAACTTTTTTCTCCAATAATTTGTCTAATAAATCTTTTACATATTTACGCTTTTCTTTGGCGCGTTGGCTGAGAAGGGTTTTCCAACTAATGTCTCTTTCTTTATTGCGGACAAGAAAGGATTTGCACCCCCGATATCTTAGCAGGTAATTGTCCTCATAATTTTTATTATCGTATCGTCCGAAACACAGCAAAGCCCGCGCTAAAAGAAATTCCCGGGTGTCATTTCCCTCTATTTCCAAAACGGTCTTTAATAACTGGAAATATTTTTTAAATTTATCCAAATCAATTTCCTTAGCATCAGCAGGCAAATCATAATTCGTAATATTTATTTTGCTAAACACCAATAAAGAGGCTAATTGACCATCTAAATAGTCATATTTTTCGGCCTCTTTTATCCATACTCTCAAATCACCCGAAGTGTTGGCCTTTAACACTTCTTCTTTATACTGCTCTTCATAAAAACCGTTTAAGGTTTTTTCTTGCCTTAACCGTAAATATGCGTAAATATTCTTATTTACTTGTTGTTGCAATTCTTCACTTAATTTATAAATAGATTTTACCGCGTTAATAAAATTTTCAAATTTCCATTCGGTATTTGCTATCATTTTTTTGAAAAAATCATAAAAATCTGCCATATTCTCTTTATTATCTTTAGGGCTTTTCAAAATAACTGCTATATGTAAAAGTTTATCTAATGTAGGAATATTTTCGTCATTTTTACCACTAAAATCTTTTAGAAAATTCAAGGGCTCGTTTTCGGAATTATTCAAGAATGTCAATGTATCGGTAATAGCCCCTAAAACCGGTAAATCTGCTTTTTCAACATTGGCAAGCAGTTCTGCAGAATATTCAACTAAGTTTTTTGTTCCGTTATTTTTTATATGCTCAACATAAAAAGCACGGAGCAAAAAATTCAAATAAGCATTATCGGTATTTTTTATTAAAACTTCCAATTCGTCATTGGTGTATTTCTCTTTATCAGAAAATAATTTTTCAAAAACACCCGTCCATCTTTCAAAATTTTTCACATCAAAATCTTGCTTTGCTTTTAATATTAACCCGATTAATTGCGCCTTAAAATTTTCAAATTCATCAAGCGGTTTACCGCGGGAATTAAGTTTAATATAAATATCCTCGTGGTCGGCTTCTTGTATTTCTTGAAATAAAAAAGTAATTTTATCCAATTTATTAACAAGTTCCTTATCATCCTTAAACTTTTCATCTATTTTATCTAAAACGGCGAGAACGGATTTTATAGTCGGGTCCTGCAACCATTGGTATAAAAACCAACTGTTATTTTTTATTTTTTTGCTTAAATTCTTACCAGAAGAATCGCTTATTGTTTCACTCGTTATCTTTTCAAAAAATTCTTTTGCACTGCTCCTTAACTGATAAGTAAAATTTTTCAATTTTTCTGATAATCCTTTCAAATCCAATAATTTATATTGTGCATACCAATAAAGAAGAAAAAGTAGCGTTAATCTCTGCTGACCGTCAACGGGAATAAATTTGTCATTTTTTACAACCCCGTAAATAAAGTTAAAATCCAAATTTCCCTCTTTTGGGTCTATTTTCTCAATATCGTTCAGGAATTTATCAATTATCTTTTCTTCCTTTCCGGGTATTCGCTCCTTGTTGTTTGCCCGGTTCCATTCTGCACCGTAGCCGCGTCCTTGGGCGTAATCTCTTTGGATTTCGGGGATTTCAATTTTATACTTTTGAATTACGGCTCTAAATGTTTTGGATGTTTCCATTTTATTTATCCTCGTCTTTATGGTCTTGTTGGGGTATATCAAAATAAGCATTTAAGCACTCCTTCAATGCTTTTGCATATTCTTCTTTGTGTTCTTTACCCCATATTTTATCCTTTAACTTCTGCGTATAATAATTCAAAAATACCCGCTTAGTGCAAATAGGGAAAAACTTTCCGTTCAAATCTTCATCCATTATGGTTTTTTGTTTTTTAATGAAATAACTATTCCCATAACCTCTGTTTGTTGCGGCATCAAGTAAGCATAAATTGCCGAAATCATCATCATCAACCGTTTCCAACTCTTGAGAAATTTTATCTACAATTTGTTTTATTTTTGTTTCGTTGTCTTTGGCCTTTTCTAATTTCGTATAAGGTTCCAAATCTTTTATCGCATTCTTTACCTCCTCAATTAGTTTCTTATTTTCTACCGTGGTTTTCTCCTCAGCACCTACTTGTTTGTTTTCTTCCGTAGTATTATATTTATTAAATTCTTCTAAATATGCTATAGTAGCGGCTACTCGCCCGCTTAAATCCGGATTTTTCAGGTCTATCCCTTCTTTTGGGTTTTCTTTATACCATTTTTTTGCATATTGTGCCTCAAAAGGGATTTTTGTATTTCTTGCATGAATATGCTCTATATCAAACCCTAGCCTCTTAAAATCATAAAAAGAAAATCTATAATTCTTTTCTTCTGTTATGTCGGAACTGACGACATTAAATAACAATAATATCTTTTTTATTTTTAATTTAGTTTTATTCTCGTACTTTAGCTCTTCCAATCCTTCAGAAGCATTTTCCCATTTCTTTTTTATTATATCTTTCAGTTCCTGTTCTTTGTCTTTATGCGGTTTGGATAAAAATTTTCTCCCCTCATTTAGGTCATCATACATCAAATAACCGAAGAGATGATAACAGGTTTTATCGTTATACAGCTTTTGCAAAAGGCTGAATATTTCTTTGACATTTTGCCAAATATCTGAAATTGATTTAATTTTTTTGTCGTCGGTTTTTTGTTTTTGTAAATGGTCTTCGTACACTAAAAACAATCCATACTGTGTATTTTTAGGCTCTTTGCCATATTTATTTTTAATCAAATCAAACAGAAAATCAATTCTGGTATCTGCTTTATAAATATCGTTAGAAATAAAAGCCCAAAAGTTATCGTTTTGCAACTGATTTTCTATATCATCCCATTCTCTTAAAATCTTTTGTCTTTGGTCGTGTTTATCTTTTAATTTTTGCACGAAAAGAGCCTTAATCATTTCACTGTTTGTCAACGGAATATTATTTGAATTTATTTTACTGAAAAACTCAATTTGTTTTGTTGGGGAATCCAAATCTGATCCCACTTTATACACGCGAATGGTTGCCTTTTCTAACCACTCTATATTAAAATTGTTATTGTCTTTCCTCCACGCTTCTATAATGTCTCTTGCATTTGAAATAAAATCCGCATCAAGCCCGTCCCATGTATCTTTACCTTTGGGTTTTATTCTGTCAGAAAAAGCAGCGTCTTCTTTATACATATCCAATATTAAACAAATCGTTGTAAGTCTTTGTTGGCCGTCAAGAATTATATAATTTTCCCCTTCCTCTTTAATGGTAATATGTTGAAGGGGATAGCCCGCAGTTCCAAAATGTTGAATATCTGTAAGTAATTTTTCTATTTGGGTTTTAGTCCAACGATACCCTCTTTGATAATCAGGAATTTGTATATTCTTCTTGTCCCCCAAAAATGCTTCTATTGTTTTAATATTATCCGATTCTGTCATAAAAATTTCACCCCAAATCTGTAAATATAATTATATTTATAACATATTTCTTTGGGGCTAACGGCAAAATGCCAGAGTTGAACATTCCCCGCGGCACCAAGGTTGTAAGCAAATAATGAAAATTATAGTGCAACCATACACCATTTGCACAAAAAACAACCACGCGCAAGTAATTTGGCCTAAATTTTGGGTATTTGTAAGATTTTTTGGAGTTTATAGCAGGAAAATAAATTATTACTGTTCTAAAACAACTTACCGCTGTTCTTAACCAGTTTTGGGAAAAAATGCGTAATTGCAGCATCCAAATCGGGATGAATAGTATGTTTGCTTAAAATTTTCATTTGTTTGAAGATTTCTTTACGCACGGTATCTTTCCATATTTCTACAACCGCTTTTAATTTGGATACTAATTCTTCTCTATCAACCGTTATATCCAGTTGCGTTGCCGGGTAGACGTCGCCCTCATTATAAAAGTGGATAACCAACCGCGTGCATCCATGCGGCCCGGACCACGCAATTAATTTACACCCACTCCATTGTTATTGGGTAGCAAATGATTGGTTCTTTACTTTATCAGCAAATTCTTCCAACTCCCAAATCCCGTATTGGCTAAAACAAAAAGAACATTCTTGTTGAGCGGTTCGCAAGCAAACGACAGAACTAACACAATCATCCGCGTTATTCGTTCCCAGTAGGTACTGGGCATAAGTTTCTAAATCTTTTTCTTGTTCCGCATTATTTCACGCTTCGCCACATGTTATGAATGAATCTACTTTTATTTTGCAGGTTAAATCTTTTACGATTTCAGATTTGTTTTTTGGCAACGGAAGGACTTCTTTTTTATCTTCATACCACATAGCCTCATCCGCACAATAAGACCAATCGTCGTATTCACCAATTCCGCTGATAAAATTATAGACATTGAGTTCGCGTTTCATAATGTCCCCCCTCTCAAACATTATAGTAATTAAGAAAGACAACCTGTTGTCGTATACATTTTAGAGATTTAGCAGGAAAATATGAAAGCCCCGCGTTTGCGGGGCTGTTTTCTGTATAAAAACCGATACCGCCGGCACGCGGGGAATTAAGGCTCCGCCGCCACGGCAGGCTGTTTTTCCACAAGGCGGGTGGTGGAGCGGGGGCGGCAAGGCAAGCGGATGTTAAGGCTCCACGGTCACTTCGGTTTGTTTTTCTACGCGCTTGGTGTGGATGTTGAATAACAGTTTGAACCCCGTTAGACGGTTGGCCTTTTTGTCGTAATCCAAAAGTGCTATATAAACAGCGTCTTTCGCGTGATTTTTATAAATATCCACTTCGCCCATTAAATTCGGGTCCGCCGACACTACGGCAATATAGCGTTGGGTATCGTTCGGCTCCACGGAACACATATAAGTAGCGGCAACAGCCTGGTTTTGTTGGGGCGCTTGCGGGGCGGCAGGCGCCAATTTGCATTGGGATAAATAAGGGAAAATTTTTTCAACTTGCGGATTTGCCAAAAAATAATCGGTAAGCGTTTGGGTAGCCGCTTGCGCACTGCTCAAATCCGGCCCGGGCCTGTCGGCTTGGCAAGCGGCCAGGAGGAAACACACGCACACGATACAAAAAAACCTTTTCATAGTCCAGTCCTTATACATAAATTACAAGAAAAGCACCCTGGCGTTGCACCAGGGCACTTTTTTTGCAATAGAATTATTTATTTGCCGCAGGGGGACACTAATTCGCTGATAGACAACACGCCCAACAAATAGCTGTTGGTGCAAACTTTTTTCCCACCGACGGTACCGCGGGTACCCATGCAGGCGGCCATAAAAGCGCAAGCCATCATCAACAATACGATTTTTTTCATACATTTCACCTCAGTATTGGTATAAAGGTAAATACATACCTTCGTTTTATTGTATATTTTTTTCACTTTTATAACAATGAATAAATGCGCGTTTATTTACGGATAAATATACCTCACCCCGGGGCCGCGTTTGCCGCCTGCGGATGCACAAATTTATTCCAAAGTATCTTCTAATAAAATTTCCACCACTTCTTGCAGGGTTTCGCGCAAGGCTTGCGCACCGGGGAGCAAGGGTTGCTTTTCCCCGGTGGAGCCGGGGGCAAAAATTTCCGTTTCCGGCAGATACAACTTTTTATTAATCTCTATCATCAGTGCCGTATAGCGGATGTTTACCGTGGTGGTCATCGCGCCCGCAAAAGGGCTGTTTACGGCCACGCGGTAGCCGCGCGTTTTTAGCAAGTTTTCCACTGCACGCAATTTTTGAAACAGCACCTCTCTGCCATCCGCAAACATATTGACGAACTTTCCGCCAAAGATTACCAAGCCAAACTGTTCAAAAACGGTTTGGAGTTCGTGTTTATGTTCATCCCCATAGAATACGCCTACTTTGCCGCATTAAAGGCGGATAAAGACTTAAACGCGTATGCCAAATCTAAAAAAGTGGCTATTGTCACGCCGTCTAATCTGTTTTCCGTTATGCAGGTGGTGGAACAGCTTTGGCGGGTGGAACGCACCAGCAAAATGTTGGAAGAAATCCTAAAAACCGGGGCGGATATGCACGCCCGCGTAAGCCGCTTTGTAGAGCGTATGGACGGCGTAAAAACCGCCCTCACCGCGGTCGATAAAGCCTATACCGAGGCCGACAAAGCATTAAGGGGCAACCAAGGCATTATCAAAGCGGCGGCGCATTTGGAAGAATTAGGCGTCAACCACAAAAAAACCTTAACGCCGTATTTGGAAAACAACCCATAGAGCAAACAGGGAACTTGCTTATTGGCAAACTCCTACGGCCGCAAAAAACCACGGGCATTCACCCGTGGTTTTTCTCATACAATCCTGTTTTCCGGCGTGTGTTTGGGTTATTCGTTTACTTTTTTTAAGGTGTAATACGGCGCCAGTTCCCCTTGCACGGGCTTTTTATCCTGGTCCAGCAAGGTGGCGGTGTCGGAGCCCAACTGATAGTAGCGCGGGGTGTCTTCTTCCGCTTGCAACGTAATAATATCCCCTTGGCGCGTATAAGTGCCCACCTGGGTAAAAGAAGCGTCACGCCCGATGTACGTTTCGTCCAACGCAAAGCGGCCGTTTTCAAACAAAATAAGCGTGGTTTTTATGCCCGCCGCATCTGCCGCCGGGAGGGTGCCTTCGTATTTGGTATATTCAGAGGCCTGTTCCGGGGCGGCGCTTACTTCTTCCACCTGCATTCCGGCTTTAGGCGGCACCGGCGTTCCCGGGGTGAAAGATTCCACTACTTGCGTTTCTGGCTCCGGCGCGGGCGCGGTAGAAGTACCGCACGCACCCAATAAAATACCGGCTGTTAAAACTGTAAAAGATTTGTTCATATTTCCAAAACTCCTTTTTATTTATATTGTACCAAATTAACTAATCCATTTTAGCACCTGCCGGATGTGCTTATCAATCCTATTTTTGTACTATAATAAAGGAAACGGGCCTTTTTTATTATGGCGTATGTTTGGCTCTCTTAAACCCGGGCCCGTTTTGGGGAGGAAGTATTTATGACCAGCCAAAAAGAAATATCTATCCGAACGCTTGAAACCCCCACCGAGCAAGAACGATACGAAAACTGTTATGTCTTCCGGCAAGACGGCGACCGGGAAATTTTACCGTATTTTGCGGTGTCTTACCCCGGGGAAGGCATTTTATTTGTTTCCAAAATATTGGGCCAGCTTTCTTTAACCCCCAAAGAGGCGTCCGATACCGCCCTATTAAAAGAGCAGTTGGAACCGTTCGCCCAACAGGCATTTACCGAACACCCGGAAGAAATTATGCGTAAATGGCTTGCGGGCCTGCGGCTCACTCAAGATACAGACGGCGAAGCCCCTGTTCATTATGTATTTTTGGATAAACCGCTTACGCTGCCTATACCCATCACCGATACCCTGGTAAAAGGTGCCGACGGGTCGCTCATCCGCCAAAAAGCGTACGATATTGCCATTACTTTTGACCAACTGTTTATGGCCATGCGCCGCCAAATATAAGCGTTCTTTTGCGTACTGAAAACAACAAAACGGGAGGCTTCCAAAAACAAGCCTCCCGTTTCACGTGCGGTACATTCCCATGGGGTACCTCCCCCTCTTTCCCTCGTATAGGAAAAAAATTTTATAAATACAGTAATTTGAAACCAATGCTCACCCCCCAATCCTTTTGTTTCCAGTTGCCGCCCGCGTGTGTACTCACATTGGCGTAAAAAGCGGTGCCTTCGTTTACCAAAGTGCCAATTTCCGCTTCCGGTGCAAATTCATGCTGTAAATCGTTTTCAAAATCCACATAATAATAAAGCGTGGTTAAAACATACCACTGGGCCGGCGAGGTATACCCCACCGTCAGGCGCGGGCGGCCGTAATTAACCGTACTGCGCCCGCCGTCCCCCGCTACACTTACATAATGTTTATACTCCCCGTGTATGTAAAACTGGTAAGGCAAATTAATGACCGCAAAAACGGACGGACTAATCACCCATTTCCCGGTGCCCAGGGCCTCTTTGGTGGCGGTGGGGAGCATGGTTTCCAATTTGGCCCCCACGTCTATACCGCTATGCAGTTTATGTACCCCGGTGGCGGATAAACTAATATCGCCTATCCCGTTGACGGAATGGCCCGGCGTTTCAAAACGCAGCAGCGGCAATTCCGCCCCCCAGTTAAAATTTTCGTCAATCACCCGGTAGCTTTTCAACGTCACCCCGCTGATGGAAATACCCTCTTTATTATCAATCACCGTCAGCGTGGGGTTTACTTCCAGCGTGGTGATGTTTTCCGTCGGTTTTACGCCAAAATGCCAAGTATCTTGCAACTGGGCGAACCCCGGCCCGGCCCATAAAACGGCGGCTACTACCGCCAACATAGGTTTGGTTTTGTGCATTTACTCCCCCCTTTTTTACAGTTTACTACTTTTGCATTACAATTCAAGGCCCTATTCTATAACTACGCGCCAAAATGCATTTTTTTGCTACAATAACCGCATATAAGGAGGTTTTTTATGAAAATACGCGGCTTTTTAATGGCTTTGTTTTTGGCCCCGGCCCTAGCGGCAGGGCCCCTTCAAGTAGACGATTTAACGCCCGAAGAACTAATCGGCCAAACCCTGGTGGTACGCATAGATGCCGGCCAACAGGCCCCTTATGAACAAGCCGTAAAAAGCGGCCTTATCGGCACGGTGCTGATTAAAGGCGGGCTGACCGGGCAGGAAGACCCGGCCGCCAAACGCGCCCAAACCGTGCAAACCATCCGCCAACTGCGCCAATGGGAAAAAGACTCCCGCCACCAAATCCCCCTTTTAATTGCGTTTGATTACGAGTCCGGCTCCGTCATTTCCCCCTTATTTTTAGGTATGAAGCGCCTGCCGTCCAATATGCTTTTGGGGGCGGGGCAAAGCCAAAAAACGGTGCGGGCCGTTTACGGGGCGGCGGCGGACGAAATACGCGCCCTGGGCGGGCAAATCAACTTTGCGCCGGATTTGGACGTAAACACCAACCCCAATAACCCCATTATCGGCACGCGCTCTTTTGGGGCGTGGCCGCAAGGCGTGGCGCAAAACGCGCAAGCGTCCGTAAAGGGCTTGCAGGCCCGGCAGGTGGCCGCGTTTGCCAAACACTTCCCCGGCCATGGGGATACGGCGGTAGACTCCCACACCGGCTCCCCGGTGACGGATTTGCCGCTTAAAGAATTAATGGAACAGCATATTGCGCCGTTCCGCGCCGCCATAGATGCAGGCATTTGGGGCATTATGTCCTCCCATGTTATTTATCCGGCCTTGGATAAAGAACACCCCGCCACTTTTTCCCGCCGCATTTTAACAGACCTTTTACGCGGGGAGTTAGGTTTTGAGGGCGTAATAGCCACCGACAGCTTGGATATGGAAGGTGCCAAACGCGCCAACGGCACCCCGCAAGCCGTACTGGAAGCCTACCAAGCCGGGGCGGATATGCCGCTTATCGGCAAAGATTTACCGTACGATACGATTGCTTACATACAAGCCCAATACGGCAAAACGCTCACCCCGCAACGCCTGAAACAAAGCGCCCGGCGGGTGTGGGAGCTTAAACAAAAAACAGGTTTATTTACGCCGCAAGCCAAACCCAAAAAGCAAACGGATTTTGAAAAATCCGCCCTGCAAGCGGCTCGGCGCGGGGTCACGCTGGTAAAAGGCAAACCGTTTGCCAAACGCCCGCAAAGCGTATGCGCGGTATTTTTTACGGAGCCGGCGTTAGAATATATGTTGCCTGAGTTTACCCAAACGCTGGAAGAAGCCCGCGTAAAAACCCAAAGCGTGTTTGTGCCGATGTCCCCGGAGCCGGAAGAACTCTCCGCCGCCCGGGCGTGTGCCAAAGAACAGCAAACATTGGTTATCGGCTCGTACCAAAAATACGGCACGCCGGACAGCGCCCAACAGCAAATTATTAATACGCTACTGAAAGAAAACCCGGGCACGGTATTTATATCCCTTTTAAGTCCGTATGATTTGGCTTTTTATCCGCAGGCCCAAACGGCCCTGGCGCTTTACGGCCCCACCCCACAAACTTTGCGCACGGCGGCGGAAATTCTGCTGGGAAAGCGCAAAGCCCAAGGGAGCCTTTCCCCTGCATTGCGCCGTTAACGCCATTCTTTATAAACGCCCCTTTACCGGGGCGTTTGTTTATGTTCCCCACAAATTGATAAACTAACAGTATGCGTAAATTATTCCCCTTTTTGATGTTTGTTTTTTTGGCGGCCGCGTGTGCGGTGCCGTCTGCCCGGCAAACGGGCCCCGCTCCGCTGACGGATGCCATCCAACAACAAGCGGTAAAACCTGTCGCCGCCCCCCGCAAAACGCCGGCGGCTCCCTCCGCTACCGTCCGCAAACCGCAACCCCCGGTTTTGAAAAACCCCTCTGTTTTAGACGAGCCGGACACCCGCTACAAAGCCATGCCTCTGCCGCAAGAAATGCGCGGCGTGTGGATAGCCAGCGTGGAAAATATGGATTGGCCCTCCAAACCCGGCCTGCCGCCTGCGGCCCAACAAAAAGAATTTACCGATTTGCTGGATTTACTCAAACAGTTAAATTTTAATACCGTGATTGTGCAAGTGCGCCCGGCGGCGGACACATTTTGGCCCTCCCGCCAGGAGCCCTGGAGCTACTATTTAACCGGGCGGCAAGGGGTGTCCCCCCATTATGACCCGCTGGCCTTTATGATAAAAGAGGCCCACAAACGCGGGCTTGCCTTTCACGCCTGGTTTAATCCGTTCCGCGTGCAAAATGTTTCCAAAGCCTCCCTGTCGGAAAACCACCCCATTAAAAAGCACCCGGATTGGCTGGTTTCTTACGGCGGGCGCAAATACTATAACCCGGCCGTTGCCGCGGCGCGCCGCCACAGCATAAACGTCATTGCCGAAGTAGCCGAAAAATACGACGTGGACGGTATCCATTTAGACGATTATTTTTATCCGTACCCCGTTAAAAAGAACGGCAAAACCGTGCCGTGGCCGGATGCGGAGCTTTATAAAAAGTACGGCAACGGACAGCCGTTAGCCGCATGGCGGCGCAGTAATGTCAATACGTTCGTGCGTGATTTACACCAACGCATTAAAGCCACCAAGCCGGAACTGCCGCTGGGGATTAGCCCGTTTGGCGTGTGGCGCAACCAATCCAAAGACCCGACAGGCTCCCCCACGCGGGCTTTTTCCGCCTACGACGACGGCTTATATGCCGATTCCCGCCTATGGATTGAACAAGGTTGGATTGATTATGTGGTGCCCCAACTGTATTGGCACTTTGGGCACCGCGTGGCCCCGTACGGCGTACTGCTCAAATGGTGGAATAAAGAAATGGAACGCAACCCGCAGGTGAAGCTCTATATCGGCCTGGGGACTTATAAGCACGGCAACGAATGGAAAGACCCGGCCGAATTAGACAAGCAGATGACGGAGCTTAAAAAATACAAAAATGTAGCCGGGGCCGTACACTTTAGCGCCATACGCATTAAAAACAACCAGGGGCAAGTGCAAAAAACACTCAAAAAACATTATAAGTAGAAAGCGGGGCGCCGCGCGGAGCGGTTTTTGGGTGCGGCTATTCTTATTCCCCGCTAAAATGCTAAAATTAATATATGGCTAAACTTGTACGGGGCTTCCGCGATATATTTGAACCCCAATCTAAAAATTTTACTGAACTTGAAAACTGCGCCCGCGGCGTGTTTTCCCTTTATGGGTTTGGCGAACTGCGCCTGCCCACCGTGGAATTGAAAGAATTGTTTGTCAAATCCACCGGCGAAACGACGGATATTGTGCAAAAAGAAATGTACGCCTTTGAAGATGCCGGCCACCGCCAACTGGCCATCCGCCCGGAGGGAACCCCCGGCGTGGTGCGTGCGTATTTGGAAAATAACTTCACCCAAAATGCGCCGGTGCAAAAATTTTATTATGTGGGCAATATGTTTCGCGCAGAACGCCCGCAAGCCGGCCGCTACCGCGAATTTGAACAAATCGGTGCGGAATATATCGGCAACTCGGCCCCCGCGGCGGATGCCGAAGTAATTTTAATGCTCAAGGATATTGTTTCCAAATTTGGCGCTAAAAATTACTGCGTTAAAATTAACAGTTTAGGGTGCGATAAATGCCGCCCGCTCTACCGCCAAGCCTTGATTGACTTTTTATCTAAAGAAAAAGACACCCTGTGCGAAAACTGCCAAACCCGCTTGGGAAAAAATCCCTTGCGCGTGTTGGATTGCAAAATAGACGGCGCCCGCTTTGCAGGCCGCGTGCCCACCATGCAGCTGTGCCCGGAGTGCCAAGCCCACTTTGACGAAGTACAGGCTTTGCTTAAAGGCAAGATAGATTTTGTGGTAGACCCTATGCTCGTGCGCGGGCTGGACTATTATTCCCGCACCGTGTTTGAATTTCAAGCCGGGGATGTTTCCCAAAACGCCATTGCGGCGGGCGGGCGTTATGATACGCTGGTTAAAAATATGGGCGGCCCGGCCACGCCGGCTATCGGTTGGGCCATGGGGGCGGAGCGTGTAATTGCCGCCCGCGGGGAAACCCCGGTAGCGCCCGTCAAAAGCGTGTATGTGGTTTCCATGGATAAATCCTGCAACGAAACCGCATTCAACATTATGCAATCTTTGCGCGCGGCGGGCATCCGCACCGAAGGCGGCCTGTTTGATAAAAATGTAAAAGGGCAAATGAAGCAATCCGACCGTTGCCACGCCGCTTATGCCATTATTTTGGGTACGGACGAACTGGCCCAAAAACAAGCCACTTTCAAAAATCTCTCCACCGGGGAGCAACAAAAAATTTCATTTGACGTTTTAACTGATGAGGTAAAAAAAGCATTATGAAGAGAACGAACTACTGCGGGGATTTGAACGCCTCGCACATTGGCACGCACCAAACTATATGCGGTTGGGTAAACAGCTACCGCAACCACGGTGGCGTGTTATTTATTGACTTACGGGACCGCACCGGCCTTATGCAAGTGGTGGTGGAACCGTCCAGCCCGTTTTTTGCCCTGGCCAGCACCTTGCGCAACGAATATGTGGTGCAGGTTTCCGGCACGGTAAAACCGCGCATTGAAGGCGCCGTAAATAAAAACTTAAAAACCGGCGAAGTGGAACTTTTAACGGATAATTTGGTTCTCTTAAACACCTCTATCCAACTGCCGTTTGATGTGGAAAACTCCCGCTCCGTGGCGGAAGAAATCCGCTTGAAATACCGCTATTTGGATTTGCGCAACCCCAAAATGTTTGCCAACCTGTATTTGCGCCACCGCTTGGCCCAAGCCGCGCGCCGGTATTTGGATAAAAACGGTTTCTTGGAAGTGGAAACCCCTATTTTAACCCGCTCCACGCCCGAGGGCGCGCGCGACTATTTGGTGCCGTCCCGCGTACACCATGGGGAATTTTACGCCCTGCCGCAAAGCCCCCAAATGTTCAAACAAACCTTAATGGCCAGCGGCATTGACCGCTACTTCCAGTTGGCCCGGTGCTTCCGCGACGAAGACCTCCGCGCCGACCGCCAGCCCGAACATACACAAATTGATATGGAAATGTCTTTCGTGACGATTGAAGACATCCACACCATTGTAGAAGGCTTGATGAAAGAATTGTTCACCACCGCGGGCGAAGAATTAACCATTCCGTTTGCCAAACTGCCGTATAACGAATCCATGGATAAATACGGCTCCGACAAGCCGGATTTGCGCTATGATTTGCAAATGAAAAATGTGTCCGGCGTTTTCAAAAACACCGCGTTCAAAGTATTTGCGGACGTACTTGCCCACGGCGGCGAAGTGCGCTCCCTGGTGGCTGCCGGCGGAGCCTCGCTCTCCCGCGGACATATTGATAAGCTGACCGAACTGGCCAAAAAGAACGGGGCCAAGGGCCTGGTGTGGCTCAAAGTAAAAGACGGCAAGTTGGAAAGCCCGACCGCCAAATTCTTTACCGCACAGGAATTGGACTCCTTAAAAGAAGCCAGCGGCGCCGCCGAGGGCGATTTAATCTTGCTCGGCAGCGATAAGCACGACGCCGTCTGCCCGTTTATGGGTGCTTTACGCAAAGAATTGGTAAAAAACTTAACGCCCAAATGCAAATGGGCTTTCGTGTGGATTACGGACTTCCCGCTTTTGGAATACTTGCCGGAAGAAGGCCGCTGGGATGCCGCCCACAACCCCTTTACCGCCGCCCACGAGGACGATTTGGACAAGCTGGAAACCGACCCCGGTTCCGTGCGCTCCTATCAGTTTGACTTGGTGCTGAACGGCAACGAATTAGCCTCCGGCTCCGTGCGCAACTGCCGCCGCGACGTGCAGGAACGTATTTTGGCTTTGATGAAATACTCCAAAGAAGAATCCGCACGCCGTTTCGGTATGCTCTTAAACGCGCTGGAAGCGGGCGCGCCTCCCCATGGCGGCATTGGCCTGGGGTTGGACCGCATTACCGCACTGCTAGCCGGGGAAGATTCCATCCGCGAGGTTATCGCGTTCCCCAAAACGGCGCAAGCGGTTTGCCCGCTGACCGATTCCCCCAACGTGGTGGATGAGGCACAGCTAAAAGAATTGGCGTTGTCTATCGTCAAATAGTTTACACCCCGGGGCCTTGTAAAAAAACACCCCGGGGTTTTTCTTTACGCGCGCGTTGGCAAACACGCCGCAATTTTTGCATAATGAAAGTATGATAAAATTAATTCCTGTTTCCCCTGTTTTTCTTCTTCTTTTTCTAATGGCCTGCGGCGGGAAAGCCCCCGCGGACGAAAAAGCCGTTTCCGTGCGCCCTACCCGGCAGGCCAATGTGGCCCATTATATGGAAAAGGCCAAACAAAACAACTTGCGCGCCCAAGAGCGCCGCAAGCCGCTGGACATTAAAAACCCGGTGGATACCGCCACGCTGAATATGGCGCTTGCGCCCGAGGAAATACCCGATTTGCCCGCCAAAATGCAAGCCGTAAAAACCAATTTGGAGCGCCGCGTGCGCCAAGCCTATGGCGAAGAAGCCGCCGCGCGGGCCGGTGCGCTGATTATGGAGTATCACCTGGCGGCCACGCAAGCGGCCAAAACGGCCGATTCCCCCGCCCAACTGGCGGAAAAACTCAAAGAGTTAGACGGCCATTATCAGCAAAAATTAAACGCTTTTTTGCAAACAGAATCGTTGCGTGAGTGGTTCCCCCCCTCTAAAAAGCAATTAGCCAAAGCGCGCGTGGAAATGACCGTCAAAAATAAGGCCATGCTGGAAGAAATCAAAAATATATACGGCGCCACCTGTGCCGAAAAGGCGGCCCCGGTACTGCATAAAGCACTGGAAGATTATTTCACCGCGCTTTCCGCCGCCCAAAACGTGGAAGAATTGGAAAAGCAGGTGGGGGCGGTGTCGGTAGAAGCGGACGTGGCCCTGCGCCAAGTGGTGGCCAAATATGGGGACCCGAAAGGCGCTATGAGCGAAGAAGAATTGCAAGCTATGCGCGCCGAAATGATAGCCGCGTATCAGGAAGTGGAAGCCCGGTTTGAATATTTGTACGGCAAAGAGGCTGTATTGGAAATCCGCCCGTTTTTTAACCAGATTTTGAAAAACGCCGCCGCCGTGGGGGCGGCTAACACGCGTTTAAGTTATAAAAAGGAAGAACTGGCCCGCTTAAATGCCATTTACCGCCAAAAATTAGCGGCTATGCAAAATAACTTTAATGCGCGTTTGAAAAAGGGGCGCCGTCCGGCGGCCGCCCAATAACGGGAGTTTTGTTTATGCGCGATACAAAAAACGTATTTACTTTCGGTTTATTTATTGTCATTTTGTTGGCGCTTGCTTTTGTGTTTTTGAATCAACCCGGCTCCGCACCGCAAGCGCGTTTAGCGCGGGAACCGGGGCTTATCGCGCAGGAAACCCCGCAAGCCAGCACCCTGGAAGAATTAAAAGAACAGGAAATTTTAGGGCTTGCCCCGCGGCAAACGCCAACCGCGGCCCCGGCGGCAGATTTACAAAGCGCCCCGGTTTTGCGCCCAACGCCCCGGGTGGAATATCCCTCCGGGCGCAGCAGCCTAAAAAATGCCCCGCGCTATGAACCGGGCATGCGTTTGCCGGGCCCCTCTGCCCGGAACGGCCGGGCGGGCTCCTCGGCGCAAAAGGCGCATTTGGCGGGCGGGTCGGACTCGGCCTCCACCGCAGGCAAAGGCGGGGCAAGCTACGCCCCGGAATCCCGCACCCAACGCCCGGTATTTAACGGGGAAACAAATGCCACCGCTTACGAAGCCGCCAATGATGCCATTTTATCGTATATGGGCAGTAAAAAAGACCGCCGCAAACAAGAGGCCCTGCGCCGCCAAATGGCCGGTATTTCCAGCGCCATAGACCGCGCGGTGGCCCGGGCCATGGCACCCAAATCCAAACGGGCAACCATGGTGGAAAAATACACCCGCGGCGGCGGGCCGGAAGCGGTAGCCCAACAGGGCGGGCCGTTTGGGTCTGTCTTGTCGCAAATTGAATCGCAAAAAGCCTCGGTGGTAAACGGAATGACCAACAACTTTGGGGCCTCGGCGGGGCGCAAAGCGGGCAAAATTATGGATAATTTCCGCAAAGAAGCCGCCGCCACCGCCAACCGCAAGGATTTAACCCAACAGCAAAAAGGAAACGAAATCCGCAAAATCAACCGCAAATACCAACGGCAATTAGGGCAACTGGCGCATGATGAAACTTTCAATAAAATAGAGGCCGACCAACGCCAGGAAAACGAAGCCTATTTAGCCCGCTTGCGTGATAAATTCAACCCCAAGACGGAAGCGGCCGCCCGGGCGGTACTGGACGATTTTACCGCTAAAAAAATGGCCCTGATGAAAGAGGGCCTGCCGGCAGCGGAGTATCAGGAAAAATACTTAAAATTAAAACAGGAAAGCGACGATAAAGTAAAAGAAGCCGTTTTTCAGAATAACCCGTCCGACCCCAACGCTGGGCGCACGCTGAACGAAATTAACAACCAAACCGCGCACGAACAATTAGCCAAGCAAAAAGAGGACGTGGAAGCCGGAAAAGTGCGCGACGAACGGGTGGTGGTTTCGGAAGAAGTAAAACAAAAATACAAAGACCAGTTTGCCGCCCAACGTAAAAAAGACCAAAAATCCGTGGCGGATGCCTACGGCGCGGACGTGGCCCAACAGTTCGCCGCCATTGACGAAGAATACGAACGCGAAGTGCTGGAAAACCTCTCCAGCGACGAAGGCCGCCTGACGGTAAACGAAAAAAACCAGGCCGCTGTGGAAAAGCGCAACAAGGCCGTCCAGCAACTGCTGGAAAAAGCCAAAAACAACCCGGAAACCAAAAAGAAACAGGCCGAGCAAATGGAACAGGCCGTCAAAAAACAGAACGAAACGGTTATCAACCAAATTATGACCAGCGACGAAATGCGCCAGTGGCCCGCGCAAGCCAAAAAATCCTATGAAAAACAGGCCCGCGCTATTTTGGACGGCATGGCTAAAGAATTGGCGCAAGCCTCGGTAAATGCCAAAGACCAAAAATCTTACGAGGAAGAAGCCAAGCAAATCCAGGAGCGTGCCCAACAGCGTTTACAGCAAATCCAGGTATCCGCACCGCAAGGGGAGGCGCAATAACGCGGGGTGGTTTTTATAAGGACCCAAAAACCGGGCTTATGCAAAAAGTCCGGTTTTTTATGTCTGTTTTCCCAAACCTGCCCGGCAGAGCGTTAAGCGCAGGATGTAAAAAAGTCCGTTTTTTATGTCTGTTTCCCCTCTACTCCAAACGGCACCGCCCCCGGCGGACATAAAAAACTTTTCAATTTGATTTTTTATATGCTATAATAAATAGGTCGGAAGAATCCCAGGATTAACAAAAAACCGTTTTTCGGGCGTGTAGCTCAGCTGGGAGAGCGCCTCGTTCGCAACGAGGAGGTCGTCGGTTCGATCCCGATCACGTCCACCATTTATAAACCACGCTTTGGCGTGGTTTTTGTTTCTATATTTTACCCATTCAAAAGCGTTTTGGTTTTTATGCTCAAAAAAGCTAAAATATATAAGTACCGTTTTATTATTATTGTAAGAGGAATGTGTTATGTCCAGTAAATATCGCGTAAAAGACGTGGGCCAGTATCTCGGCCAAGAAATTACCTTAAAAGGTTGGCTTTACAACAAACGCTCCAGCGGCAAATTGCACTTTTTGCAACTGCGCGACGGCAGCGGTATTATCCAATGTGTTATGTTCAAAGGGGAGGTTTCCCCCGAACAGTTTGACCTGGGCGATAAAGTGACCCAGGAATCTTCCATTATCGTCACGGGTACGGTGCGGGAAGACAAACGCTCCCCGTTAGGTTATGAATTGGGCGTAAAAAACCTGGAAGTCCTGCAAATGGCCAAAGATTACCCCATTTCCCCCAAGGAACACGGCCCGGAATTTTTAATGAATTACCGCCACCTGTGGTTGCGTTCCGCGCGCCAGACGGCTATTTTAAGAATCCGCGACGAAATTATTTTTGCCATCCGGGAATATTTCCACAAAAACGGGTTTGTGTTGTCGGATTCCCCCATTTTAACCCCCGCCGCGTGCGAAGGCACCAGCACCCTGTTTGAAACCGATTACTTTGGCGAAAAGGCGTTCCTCTCCCAAAGCGGCCAATTATACGGGGAAGCCAGCGCCATGGCGTTGGGCCGCACCTATTGCTTTGGGCCCACTTTCCGCGCGGAAAAGAGCAAAACCCGCCGCCACCTGACCGAATTTTGGATGGTGGAACCCGAAGTGGCCTATAACGATTTGGACGACACCATGGATTTAGCCGAAGACTTTATTAAATACATTGTGGCCCAAGTGCTTAAAAACCGCGCGGAAGACCTGAAACTTTTAGGGCGCGATACCACCAAACTGCAAGCCACGGTGGAAAAGAAATTCCCGCGTATTAACTATACGGACGCGATTGAAGTGTTGCATAAAAAAGGCAACCCCACCCAATGGGGCGGCGACATCGGCGGGGACGAAGAAACCCTGCTGGGCGAAGATTACGACACCCCCATTATGATTCACCGCTACCCGGCCGAAATTAAGGCTTTTTATATGAAACGCGACCCCCAAAACCCCAAAGTGGTTTTGGCGGTGGACGTCATCGGGCCGGAAGGCGCCGGGGAAATTATCGGCGGCAGTGAAAGAGAGGCCGATTATGATGCCCTGCTCGCCCGCATTAAAGAACAAGGTTTAGACCCCAAAGGCTACGATTGGTATTTGGATTTGCGCCGCTACGGCAGTGTGCCCCATTCCGGCTTTGGTATGGGTATTGAACGCATGGTGCGCTGGGTTTGCGGCTTACAGCATGTGCGCGAAACTATCCCGTTCCCGCGTATGATGGATAAAATCCACCCGTAATTAACGGTATTTCTGATAAAAACCGCGCTCTTTTTTGGGCGCGGTTTTTTATTGGGAATAAGGCTGGTAAAAACCTTGATTTTTTAATACCTTTTTGTTAGGATAAGGATATAAGCAGTTTTCCCCGGTGGAGCCTTTTGCACTTTCGCGCCGGGGCTTAATCATTTACAAGGGGTTTAGGCTATGAAGAAACTACTATCCGGCATTTTTATTCTGGCGTGCGGGGCCACCTGGGTACAGGCGGATGAACTGAAATTTGTGACCGCACTTTCCCAACCGATAGGCGCTTTTGCTAATGTGGAATCCATCAACCAAAAACGCCCCAGCGAAACATTTTTCGTCAATTTTTGCAATACAGGGGTCAACACCGGCAAAATAGAGGCCAAAGGGCTGGTAAAAATGAACGAAATGCGCCTGACCTCGGGCTCCCGCGCCGGCTCGTCCGAAAAAATGACCTACCAAATCATCGGCACCCAGGCCAATTCCTTTGCTATCCGGCAAGGGGGCTCTTTAGCCGGGGCCAAACTGCTGGCGGACACCGCCAACCCGCGGGATGTGGTAGTGGATGCCGGGGTGCAAGTGGATAAAGCCTCCACCTTTATTGCGGCCGATTTGCCCAGTTTGGCTATCGGCACGCACACGAAGATTGAATACCCGGGCGAATACCTGACCGGGCAAGACGTAAGGTGGTATAATGACGGTGACGACGAAGACTACCGCTATACCTGGAAGATTGACGCCGAAAAAGGGCTTGTAAAAAACGGCTCTACCGAATACAACTCCTGGCCTATCCGCACCAAACAACGCGCCAGCGAATGCCTTTGCGGCAACAGCGTAAGCCCCTTTAACAACAAGCACTGCACGCAAGAATGGAACTATCAAACCTGCTCCAGCCAGGTACATTCCCGCCGCGTGGGCCTTATTTATTACCGTTTTGACTATAAATCCGGCAGTTGCAAATGGTACGAAACCGACCCCAAAGGCACCTATTCCACTACCGAAACCAGCTTATCCAATGTGCCGGAATCTACTTGGAAAAAGTGGACCAAATGGACCACCATTCCCAAATACCACAACTGCCAATGCAAAGGCTATGACTACGGCTATTACAGCGATTATTCTGCCTCGTCCTACGACCAAAGCTACGGCAACCCGAAATTCAAATCGGGGATGGCTTCCGGGGATTTAACAAGCAGCCAAGTTTCCGCCACCCGCACCCGCGCTTGCCGGTACGATAAGGTAAAAAGCTGGGGCTATAAATACGACGGAGAAATTAAAGAATCGTACGATTTTGCCAACTGCCAGTGGAAAGAAACCAGCAACTCCTGCGCTTGCAGTGTGGACCGGGCCTCTGCTCCCCAAGCCAACAAAACCAGCGGCACTTTTGACCGTACCCGCCAATGCGAAACCGACTCCCGCTACGGCACCAAATACGACGGCACCATTACCGCCCGCTACTATTTTGGCAAAGGCAACTGCTACTGGGACCAATACTATGACACAGACTGCTGGTGCAGTACCACCCGGGCCGAAGCGCCGGAAAAGAGATACTACGGTTATGGGTACCGCACCCGCCAATGCAGCAGCGAAAACCCCAAATGGACCGGAACCATTACGGACCGATACAGCTATTATGATTGCGTTTGGAAGAACAAATACGAGGACAACTGCAAATGCGCCAATATCCCCAGCAGTTTGACCAAAACGGAATCTTGCGGCGAGGGCTACGAGGGCCAAAAGAAATTTACCTATAACACCAATTTGAGTGTTTGCGCCTGGGAAGAAACCTCCAATACCTGCGTTAAAATGTGTGATAAGGTTGTAGGCTCCGGCCGTTATGCATGGGTACAAACAGGCGCAGAGGTTGGAGAATGTACCGCTCAGCGGGGATGTGGAAATGCCGACGACCCACAATGTAAACGTCCTTGCAATAAAACCTATGCTGGGCTTAAATGCGTAAAGTATTCTCCCTCCGGCTCCATTCGTTTGGGCGATACTTACAGAAAAATATCTTCTGAATGTAAAGAAATTATGGAAACTAAAAAAGTTCCCTGTTCCGAATTATAAACAGCAAAAATCCCCGGGCCCAAACCCCGGGGATTTTTTTATAACTACTGCTCACAATGAAACTCCCCGGGTGTGAGCCTGGGGAGTTCCATTTGCCGGAAAAACGGCTAAAGGCAACCGCTTGCGGCGCAGATAAACGCGGTTGGTGCGGAAAAGGATTGCGAAGCGGATAAACGCGGCGGGCGTGGAAAAGGCTTACGGCACGGATACGGTTGGAGCAGACAAACGCGGTTGGTGCGGAAAAGGCTTGCAGTACGGATAAATACTTGCGGGACTTTTTATCCGCCATAAAATACCCCCTTTTCCGCGCCTTTCCACCCCATAAAAAACCCCGCCGTTAGCGGGGTTTTTATAGTTTTTAAGACAGGGCACACAAAAAAATGTCTAACGGTGTTCCCCCTCCACAATCACTTTGCAAAGCGGGTGGTCCGGGTCGTCCGTGCAGTGTTCCCACTTAAAATTTTTATCGTCCATCATTTTGCCCATTTTCTCTTGGGCGGCATCATTCGTCTTTACATTTTTGGGTAAATAAATATAATAATCCGCCGTGGCCGCGCCGCGATACGCGTTCGGCACGGTAAACAGCAACGTCCGCCCGGCCAAATTTCCCTCCGCCGCCAAAGCCGCCCACGCCGCCGAAGACACATATTCCACATTTTTTGTTTTCAGCCCGGCCCGGTTAAGCAGTTGCGGCACCGTTTGCATAACGCCGGAGCGCTGTTGCGTGTGCCACGCGCCGCCATAGATAATAAAGCGGCTCATGGGGTCTTTTTCCGCAACGGCGGTAATAATTTGCACCCAATGCGCATTACGCTCTTTCATCCCGGCAATAGATTGGGCCCAGGCGGCGTTTTCCTGCGCTTTGGGCACGTCCAACCCCAGCACCGTTAAACCGTAGCGGTGCGCCACGGCCGCACTGGCAGAATAGCTTTTACCCAAGGCCAGTTTTTGCTCCAAATCCGCCAGGGAAATGTTATTATCGGTGTATTGGTCCAAAAACGGTTGTTCCGACGACAAAAAGAACTCCGCCCCAAAGTGAGTAAACCCGGCCTTGTGTTGGCCTAAATACTTGATAATCAGGTTGGTTTCCCGCTTGGATTGTTCGTTATTATGTTCTTCCCCCAGCAGTAAAACGTCGGTATTGTTATCCAACAAAGACATATAATTAAACTGCGTAGTAATGGGGCGCACGCGGCTTAAAAGCGCTTTTTTTAAGGCGCCGTCCGAAGACAGGCGGGCTTCAAAGGCGTTGCGTTCCTTATCAAAAGCAGTAGGCGCCGCTACCGCCGCACCCGCGTAAAAAATGCTGAAAATAAGCAAAAATAAATGTAGTTTTTTCATACTCTTACTATAAGTATTTTAGGGCAAAACGTCAAGGGCATTTTGGGGATTTTTTTGGTTTTTTTGGGGATATTTTTTTGGGGAGCCGGCCCCGGCACCCGCGTAAGGCCGGGTGAACCGCACGCGAAATATTTGGCAGGGCGGAGTGGGAGTAGCTGGCTGGGCAAAGTGGGTGCTATGGTCTGACAGCACACAAAATATTTTTCCAGGCGGCGTGGGCACCGTCAGCCGGGCGAGTGTTGGAACCGTCAGCCGGGCGGTTCGGGCGCATTTTGCCAAATATCGCGTATAGGAGCATTTTGCCGGGCGGGCCGCGCACTTTTCCGCGTAAGGGGCGGCCCCTTTACAGGGGCCCCGCGCGGGGATTTTTCATTTCCCCCCAAAAAGTCTAAAAATTAAGACCTACCGCCCCCGCGTTTGCTATAATAGAAAGTGACGGGGCGACCCGTCCGACAATTTGCTTTTGATTTTGAATTATTTTCAGGAAGTCCGGCTGCGGGCCGGTCAGAGCTGAATGGGTTATACCCAACGGCACTTTGGAATCCTAAAATAATCGTTTCTGTTTATTCCTGCGGGAATAAACAAGCGGCGATTACATGGGTTATTCCAAAGGCTCTGGTAATACGCCGCTTTTTTATACCTGCGTTTAACCTCCTTGCTTATAGTATACCCATTCCGTACGACACTAGTATTGTCGCATAGTTTTGCTAGATTATATATACACATTAAGGAGGGCCCATGAGCCAACTAATTACACTCGGTAGCGAACTTATCCGCATTAACCCGCAAAATACAACCCGTTTGCAATATTCTTATAACCAAGGCCGCAGCTGGCTGGACAGATACATTGGTTCCACCCCCGGCCGATTTTTGGACTTGCAAGTTGCCGGCACGCAAATAATTGCACTAACCGCCAAAGGGACGTACTATTCCAAAGATTCCGGCCGCACCTGGCTATTTAGAAGCAAATAAAAGGAGAAAATATGGATATAAACCAAGAAAGCACAGAATTAACCGTAGGAGGAAAATTACTGTCACAAGTAGTAAATATAGCGATGAAAATTCCCGGAATGGAAGTCAATAGAAGGGAATTTTTACAAAATAATTTAGCCGTATACTATGAACGCTACGGGGAAGACCTGATAGATAAAGGCCCGATTAAAGCTGGGGTTCCGCCGGAAGAAATCAAAAAAATAGGGAACGCGGTGGTTAATTATCATACGGCATTAGCCACCTCCGCTTCAACGGCACTAGGCGTGCCCGGTGGCCTTGCCATGGCCGGCACCATTCCGGCTGATTTAGGGCAATATTATGGGCAATTAATGATTGTGGGCCAAAAACTAGCCTATTTATATGGCCTTCCCGACCTCAAAAACGGCACTGAAAAAATCCGAATGGAAATGTTATTCGGGCTATTGGCCCTTATGTTCGGGCAAACCGGAAACCAATTAGCACAACTTGTGTTAAACAATTACGCCAAACAATTTAGCAAAATTATATTAAAAAACGGTGGAACTAAATTGGCTCCGTATCAAATGATAAACCTTTGCGCTAAACTATTAGGGTTTGATAAATTAACTAAAACAACGGCCGCCAACGTGCTTAGAAAAGCTGTTCCTTTTGTGGGTGCTATTATATCGGGCATTTTTACATTGGGCACATTCAAACCGGCCGGAAACAGATTAAACAACTATTTTTATAAAGAATACAAAGCATTATCTAAATAAAAATAGCTTTAACTATTTCTTCCCCGCCCCGCATAATAAAAATGCGGGGCGGTTTTATTATCAGGTTTTAACTTAATGACGGGGCGCCCCACCGAGTTGGGCCGCTCTTTTTTTCCGCAAATGCTTACGGCGGGCGCGCTTGCACATGGGTGGCGGTTGCATTACTCGCATTTTGGCTTGCGCACCATATTTGTACGCACTGGTTTTATGGGCGGGTGCGGGGCAGTATTTCTAGCGGTTTTACGGATAAAAATTATTTGCGGGTGCCGCGGCGCGTTTTGGCCGGGGCAGATTTTTGGGCAGGTTTAGCCGTTTGCGCGGCTTGGCGGCGCGTTTGGGTTTGCGCGGCTTGGCGGGCCGGGCGGGCCGCTTGCACTTGGGCGGAAGGCTGCACCACTTGCGTTTGGGCCGTGTTGCGCCGGCGGCGGCCGGAATACCCCGCTTGTTGGCGGGCGGCCTGTTGGGCGGCATCGTTCTTGGCTTTTTCGGCGGCGGCTTTGGCGGCCTCGGCTTCCTCTTTGCGGCGCTTTTCCTCTATGCGGGCGTTATCCATGGCAATTACCATGTTTTGCACTTCTTGCGGGCGCATTTCAAACAATTTTACAATGTTCGTGCGCCCGTTCTTTTGCGCGGCTTCCAGTGCGGTTTGGCCCGCTTTGGTTTTTAATTCCCGCTTGGCATTGGCCGCCAGCAGGCGTTGCACCACTTCTTCATACCCGCGGGAAGCCCCCCAAAACAAGGCCGTTTGACCCAATTTGTTTTGTTGGTCCACGTCCACCGGCGCCACCATAGAGTACGAACGCATCAGCTCGTACACAATGCGCGGGCGGTTATAGCGCGCGGCATAAATAAGCGCGGTGTTGCCGTCGTTATTAGCGGCGTTCACATCGGAACGGTACGCCAGTAAATTCTGCACGGCGTCCACATCCCCCAAAGAGGCCGAAATTATCAGCGGGGTGTTGCCCTTATCGTTCTTCACATTCGGGTTTACCCCCCCTTTGAGCATAGCCACAATGCCCAGCAAATTGCGCTTGGCTACCCAACGGAAAAGATTTTCAGAATTAACCCCGGCTTGCGCGCCGTTAGTTAAAAATAAGTCCACAAATTCCGCTTTCTGCTTTTCAACCGCCAAAAACATGGGCGAAATGCGGTAGTTGTTTTCCAAATTCAGGTCGGCATCCGCGTAATACAACAGGCGGGTGATGTCGTCGTGATTAGTATATAAACTGCGCAAAATGGGCGTGTCGCGCGTGTAAGAATTGCGCTTGTTGATGTCTGCTCCCAGCGCCAGTAAACGCTGTACGGCATCTATATTCCCCACGGAAACCGCCACCAATAATAAAGAATCCCCGCGGCTGTTTACCAAATTGACATCTTTGGTGCGGTCCACTAAATCATAAAAACTTTGCGTATCGCGCCGCATGAGCAGTTGGGTGGCGTCTTCGGCAATTTCCATAGGGGTTTTAGCCACCACAATTTTATCTATTTTGCTTTTTTTGGGGGTTGGAGTGTAGCCGCTCTTAAACGTAAAAGCTATCATGGCCAAAACAGGAAGTACCGCCACAACCCCCAGCCATAAAAGGGGCCGCCGGACCAAAGAAGATTGCACTTTGGCCGGCAGTTTGCCCATAGGCACAGAAATTTTGGCGGTACTTTTTTTCATCATAAGCTATTTTTTGAGGGAAGACAAGGCGTTTTCGGCCGCGTTTTGTTCGGCCTGTTTTTTATTGTGGCCCTTGCCAATACCCAGTTGCCGGCCCTCCGCACTTACGCGCACGGTAAACACTTTGTCGTGTTCCGGCCCGACGGTTTGGATGACTTCATATTCCGGCGTTTGTTTACTGCGTTTTTGTAAAAACTCCTGCAGAACGCTTTTGTAGTCGCCACGGTCCTGCGTGAGCTGCTGGGTTTTAACCCAAGGGAGTACCATTTGTTCCGCGGCTGTATATCCACCGTCTATATACACAGCCCCGATTACAGCCTCCACCGCGTTGGAAATAATGCTGTCGCGCGTGCGGCCGCCGGTGGCAAGCTCCCCATGGCCCAAGGCGATATAACGCCCTAAGTCCATTTGTTTGCCCCAAAGATAAAGGTTGTGGCGCGAAACTAAATTGGCTTTAATTTTAGAAAGCACCCCCTCTTCCACATGAGGGCATTGGTTGTAGATATAATCCGCAACAATGGCGCCCAAAATGCTGTCCCCCAGGAATTCCAACCGCTCGTTATGCTTAACGCTGCGGTGTTCTCCGGCATAGGACTTATGAGTGAGTGCTTCCCGTAAAACCTCTTTATCCTTGAAACAATACCCGATTATATTTTCAATATCGGTGTACACGGTTATTTCTTGGCGTTGGCTTCAATGTATTCAATGGCTTCGCCGACGGTTTTGATTTTTTCGGCTTTTTCATCGGGAATTTGCACATCAAATTTTTCTTCCAAAGCCATAATCAGTTCCACCGTATCCAAAGAATCGGCACCCAAATCGTTCACAAACTGGGCTTCCGGCGTCACTTTTTCAGCATCCACGCTTAATTGTTCAATAATAATTTTTTTCACTTCTTCTGCAATGTTTCCAGACATTTTGTCCTCCGATTTTATTAGAAAGGGTGTCCCCTTATGTTAAACTACATATACAATCCGCCATTGACGGACAGAATATGCCCCGTAATATAAGAGGCATCTTCACTCGCCAAAAATAAAACGGCTTTGGCGATATCTTCTGCTTCTGCAAATCTTTTAAGCGCCACGTTTTCAAGCGCTTTTTCTTTTACTTCCGGCGCCAGCGCGTCCGTCATAGCGGTACGCACAAACCCCGGCGCCACCGCATTTACGCGGATGTGGCGGGAGCCAAATTCTTTAGCGAGGGTTTTGGTCATACCAATTATCCCCGCCTTGCTGGCTACATAATTTACCTGCCCGGCGTTGCCCATTTCCCCCACTACGGAAGAAATGTTTACAATATTGCCCGCGCGTTTTTTGAACATCACTTTCAGCGCGGCTTTGCTCATATTAAAAGTGCCCGTCAGGTTTACGTTAATTACAGCGTTCCAGTCGCCCTCGCTCATACGCACGAGCAAATTATCTTTGGTAATGCCCGCGTTATTAACCAGTACGTCCACACTGCCCAGCTCTTTTACGGTTTCGGCCACTAAGGCTTCGCAATCGTCCGCCTGCGCGATATTTACCGCGCGGCCGATTACTTTTACGCCGTAAGTTTGGGCCAACTGCGCCACCGTTTGCTTGACAGCGTCTTCGTGCGTGCCACACACGGCCAAATTGGCCCCTTGTTTGGCAAACGCTTCCGCAATCGCACGACCAATACCGCGCGTTGCCCCGGTGACGATTACATTTTTACCCTTAAAATCCATTATTTTTCTTCCTCCTGCATTTCTGCTTCAATGGCGCAGAAGGTATCTTTTAAGGCGGCCACGCGGGCGGCAATATCGCCCACAAAGTTCTTTTCCACCAACCGTTTAGCGGTTTTTAAGGCGTTAAAAATGGCTACTTCGTTGGATTTACCGTGCGAAATAATAGCCACCCCGTTGACCCCCACCAGCGGCGCGCCGCCGTATTGGTCCGGGTTGGTATGCTTTTTAACGGCGCTGAATGCCCCTTTGGCAAGCAACGCACCCAATATGGCCAGCGGGCGTTTTTTAACTTCCCGCTTAATCATATTGATAATGGTTTTGGAAAGACCTTCGGCCATTTTCAGCACGATATTTCCCACAAAACCATCGCAAACAATTACGTCCGTTTCGCCGGTGTTTACGTCGCGCCCTTCCAAGGTGCCCTGGAAGTTCACGCCGATTTCGCGCATGTGCGGAATGGTGTGTTTAACCAAAAAATTCCCCTTCGTTTCTTCTTCCCCGATGGAAAGAATACGCACGGAGGGGCTTTTCAAATCAAACACCTTTTCCATATAAGCCGAACCCATGACCGCAAATTGCAACAAGTGCAACGGTTTGCAGTCTGCATTGGCGCCGCCGTCCAACAGCAGGCTGACGCCTTTATAGGTAGGCATAGGGGTAGCAATAGCCGGGCGCACAACGCCCTTAATACGCCCCATGCGGAAAAGGGAAGCCACCATGGCCGCCCCGGAATGCCCTGCGGAAACAAAAGCATCCGCCTCGCCTTTATGTACCAAATCGGCACATACTACAATGCTGGCGCTCTTTTTATTGCGACATTCTTTAGCAGGTTCTGCCCCCATATCTATGGTATCGGGCGCGTGGACAACAGAAATGTTCGGCAGCAAAGCCGTGCAGCCTTGCGCTTGCAATTCCTGTTTAATAACAGCTTCATCCCCCACCAATATCACATGGATATCAAGGGCTTTGGCTGCTTTTAACGCGCCCAACACATTGGGTTTAGCACCAAAATCTCCGCCTAAGGCGTCCAGGGCTATTTTCATACAAGTTGTTATTTGGCTTCTTGTTCTTCAGTCTTGGCCGCTTTGGGAGCCACGACTACCCGGTCTTTGTAAAAACCGCATTTCGGGCACACGTTATGGGGCAAGCGGGCGGATTTGCAGTTCGGGCATTCCACCAACTGGGCCACTTCAATAACGGAATTGTGAGATCTTCTCAAGTCCCGGCGGGAGCGGGTATGTTTTTTCTTCGGATTCGGCATTGTTAATTACTCCTGTATACGTCTAATAAAAATCAATCTTACTTAAATTTACCTTTTAACTTGGCAAAAGGCGACAAACACTCCGGCTTGCAACCGCACTGGGCGGTATTCAAGTCCTGCCCGCACATAGGGCACAGGCCCTTGCAGTCAGGCTTGCAGAGAAAACGTATTTCTTCCGTTAAAGCCAGCGTTTGCTGCACCAATGATATTATATCAATTATTTCTGTCTTGGTGCTATATGTTTCTATAAATTCTTCCGAAAACTCCTGCGCGCTCATCTTCAAACAGCGGGCACATTGTACTTCACGCGTGCCAAAAACCCGTCCGCGCACCAGGATTTCTTTATCCGCCACGGAAAAGCTCAACTCCACCGTTGCTTTGGTGATTTTATTGGGGGCGGAAAAGACGTCCGCAAAGTATTTGGTACTCAATCCGGCCGAGCAAATCAACCCGCCCATGCGGATAATATCAGCCGTTTTGAATTGCAAATCCTGCGGAACATCATATTCTTTATAAAGTTCGTTCATACTTATATTTTACCAAATTACAGGCCGCGGCGGGCAAAAGCCTTGGTTTGCCACTTGCGGCTTTTCCAGCGGCGCTCAAAAATAACGGCGCGGATATTTTCGTCCAAGGCCATAGCCAGCCAAATCCCGGTAAGCCCCCAGCCCCACCAAACACCCAGCAAATAAGCGCACAGCGTGGCCACGCCCCACATTACAATAATACCTGTAATAAACGGATAAAAAACGTCCCCCGCCGCAATTAAGGAGTCCACAGACGTAATGTTTACCGCGCGGCCGATTTCAAGCACAATATCCACATACAGCACCGCCGCGCCTATTTTTACCACTTCCGGGTTTGGGGAAAGCAACTGAAAAATATTCGTGCCGATTAGCGCCGTAAAAACGGAAATTACCACCGTAATAATGACGGACAGCCAAATGGAGTATTTTTCCACGGAATAGGCGGCGTTGTCTTTTTCGGCGCCGATTAAATGCCCGATACAAATAGCCGCCCCGTTGCCAAGCGCAATAGAAAACACATAGGAAAACATCACAATATTCATCGCATAAGTACGGGCCGTTAAAGCCGCCGTACCGATTAATACGGAAAAATAAGTAATTACCACTTGTGATAAATTATAAGATACCTGTTCCCCCGCCGCCGGCAAACCGACCACCATTAGATTTTTTACTTTATCCCATGGGAACGGGCGCAAATACTTAAAAGAAAAATCCGGCACTACCTTTCTAAACAACAAATACCCCAGTAAGCACATGGCAATCAGGCGGCAGACGGACGTGGACACCGCCGCGCCGGGCGCGCCCAACGCCGGGAAACCGCACTTACCGAAAATGAGCAAATAGTTTCCGGCCACATTCAGCACGTTCATCAGTAGCGTCACATACATTGGGTAAAAGGCTTGGTTGTGGCTGCGCAACGTGGCGGAAAGCGTCATGGCAATCGCCTGCAAGAAAGAAAACCCGCCCACAATTTGCATATACACTTTACCGCAATCAATTAACTGGGGCGACAGGCCCATCAGCTCCAACAACTGCGGTGCAAACACATAAAGCCCCGCGCTGACCACCAGCCCGACCAGCAGGTTTATCAACAAAGAAACGCCGATAGTCTGCATGACATTCTTTTTTTGGTGCGCGCCCAAATACTGGGAACACAATACGGACGTGCCCAAGGTGGAAATACCGTACAAAATAAAAATTAAACTTAACAGTTGGTTGACGACCCCCACGGAAGCCACCGTATCGTCGGAATACCGGCTAAGCATCATTACGTCCGTGGCGCCCAAAAGCATAATCAGCAGTGTTTCCACAAAAATAGGGCTGGTTAAGCTGAAAAGCTGTTTGCGCAAAGGTTTTGTTTTAAGCCATTTTTTAATCATCTTTCCCTAAAAAGGACCGCCCGTGCGGACGGCCCTTTCTCCTTCGTTTTTACAAAATCCGGCCTATAAATTTATTTTTTTAATTACCGGCCGCTGTAAGTCCGTAAACAGGCGGCGCGTCACCTTTAATATAGGGGCCGTTTGGGTGCGTTTATAATCGGCCTTATCAATCAGGCGGCAAACCTCCGTCACTTTCTCGGCGGAAAGTTTGCACTTGCGGGCAATTTCCGCCGGCGTGTTTTGCTCCGCCACATATAAAGGAATAATTTTATCCAGCACCGCATAAGGCGGCAGGGTGTCTTCGTCCTTTTGGTTCGGGCGCAGTTCGGACGTGGGCGGGCGGCTGATAATGCCTTGCGGGATAATCTCGCGCTTTTGGTTGATATACGCCGCCAGCTCGTAAAGTTCCGTTTTGAACACGTCCCCCAGCGGCAAAAGGCGGCCGACCGTATCGCCGTACAGCACACAGGAGCCGACGGAAAGCTCGCTCAAATCATCCGTAGAAAGCGGCAGGGCGCCGTATTCCCGGCCCAACGTCAGCAGTAAGTTGGCGCGGATGCGGCTTTGCAGCTGCTGTTCCGTTTGGTCTTGCAAGTGGGAAGCAATATGCCCCACCGCCGTTTTGAAACCGTCCAACACCGGCTGAACGGCCACTTCTTCCAAATTAATACCCAAACTGCGGGCCAGTTGCCCGGCTAACGATTTACTCAAATCACTGGTGCAATAAGAGGGCAGGGAAACCGCATACACGCTTTCTCCCCCCAGGGCCGAGGCCGCCAGCACCGCGGTAATGGCGGAATCCAACCCGCCGCTAAGCCCGAATACCACTTTGCTGTATCCGGCCTTTTGCACAAAATCACCCAGGCCAAAGGAAAGCGCATCCAATACTTCCCCGCGCGGGTCCGCCTCGTAAGATAACGGCGCGGATTTTTCATCTTCGTCCCAGGTGTTAATATGTTCGCGGAACAGTTCACCTAGCAGGGTCAGCTCCCCTTTGCGGTTGGCAACGGCGCAAAGTCCGTCAAAAATCAAACCGTCCCCGCCGCCCAACAGGTTGCAAGAAACCACCGGCACACCCCGCTTTTTGGCCTGTTTTTTAAGCAGGGCCAACCGTTCGGCCACGTTGCCTTTTTCATACGGGCGGGCGTATATATATAGGATAATATCCGCATCCAATTTGGGGGCATTTTCCAAATCGCTCAATACAATTTGCAGGGTTTTGCCCTTAAATTCCACCGTTTCCGTATCATAAATTTTGGTCATTTTGCCTTTATACAAAAAAGCCGCCGCGCTGACGGGCTCTTTGCCTTGCTTTTCTTGAAAGCCCAGCACGCAAGCCGTGTGTTGGGTTTCTTTGGCAATTTCTTTAAGGGCAGAGGCATTTTCTTTTAATAAGCGTTCATCTTCAAACAAATCAAACAGGGGGCAACCGCACAGGGCGGCTTCCGGCAACAGCAGTAAATCGGCCACCGGGGCCGGGGCTTTTAATAACGCAATAATGCGCTCTTTATTGCCGCGGATGTCGGCAGTTAAGGGGTTAAAGGAACTTACGTTTATTTTCATAATCACACCTCTTATATGTATTTTACTAATTTATAAGCATATTTTTTGCTCCTTTTTGGGTTAAATTAGTAAAATAAAAAGTACATTTAGTTTGGAGGAACACCATGAAAAAATTAGCAGTTTTATTTTTTTGCCTGTTTGCGGCTATCCCTTCTTTTGCGCAAATGCAAACCGGGCGTTTGAAACTTTCTCTGTGGGATAATATTGCGTGGGCCACCCCCGCCAACACACAAATTATTAACGGCGTTGACCTGGGTATCGGCTCCCATACGGACGAAGTGACCGGCGCGCAGTTGGATTTACTGATGGCCCAAACCCGCTATGAATTGCGCGGGCTCAGCTTTGCGTTTTTGGTCAACCTGGCCGAACAAGGCACCGGGGCCCAACTGGGCGCGTTCAACCAAAACGCCCATTTTACGGGGGCCCAACTGGGGTTATTTAATATGACGGACCGCATGACCGGGGCCCAAATCGGTTTTTTCAATATGGCCGATTCCATACGCGGCTTACAGCTGGGGTTAGTCAACTATACCCACAACATACGCGGCCTGCAAATCGGCTTACTGAACGTGACCGAAGGCGGCTGGTTCCCGGCGATGGTGCTGGTAAACGGACATTTTTAATAAAAAGTATGGCTTTGGGCCGCTCTTTCCCCGGGGAAAGGGCGGTTTTTTATGCGCAGAATATGCTATAATAGCCATAAGGTGTACTTGAGCGGGAGAGCGAAAAAATCTGTAAATCAAAGCCTGTCCCGACGACACCACAAGCCTCCGCCGCCGGGGAAACCCCTTCCCTAATTTGGGCGGACGCTTACAGGAGAAAAAATGAGCAATGTATCTATGAAAGCCATGCTGGAAGCCGGTGTGCATTTCGGCCACCAAACTTCCCGCTGGAACCCCAAAATGGGCCGCTTTATCTTTGGAGAAAGAAACGGCGTACACATTTTGGACCTGCAAAAAACCGCTAAAGAACTTAAAAAAGCCTGCGCTTTTATTAAAGAAGAAACCAAAAAAGGCGCTAAATTTTTGTTCGTAGGCACTAAAAAACAAGCGCAGGAAGCCATCCAGGCCGAAGCCGCCCGCTGCGGTGCTTACTGCATCCACGAAAAATGGTTGGGCGGTACTTTAACCAACTTCCAAACCGTTAAAAAATCCGTTGAAAGATTGAACGAATTGGAAAAATGGGAAGCCTCCGGTGTATTCAAGGCCATTTCCAAAAAAGAAGCCAGCAGACTGACCAAAGAAATGCAACGCTTACAAAAATTGTTAGGCGGCATCCGCGATATGAAAGTTCTGCCGGACGTGGTTTTTGTAATTGACCCTGTGGACACCGCCGGTGCTGTGCGCGAATCCCACACGTTGGGTATTCCGGTGGTTGCCGTGTGCGACACCAATGCCGACCCGGATATGATTGACGTGCCCGTCCCCGGCAACGACGACGCGGCCCGCTCTATCAAATTGTTCTGCGGCGCCATCGCGGATTCTATCCTGGAAGCCCGCGCGGAAATGGAAGCCGTAAACAAACCGGCCGAAGCCGCCGAAGAAGGCAAACCGGTGGAAAACCCGGTAATGGCCCAAGCGTTTGAATCCGCCATGTTGGCGGGTGAAAAAGCCGCCCAGGAAGCCGAGGCCAAAGCTGCCGAAGCCCCCAAAGCGCAAGAAGAAGAAAAAGCCGAAGAAGTAAAAGCGGAAGAACCCGCTGAAAAAAAGGTAAAAAAAGCTGCCGCCAAGAAACCGGCCGCCAAAAAAACCACGGCTAAAACCAAAAAGGCCGCCAAAGCCGAAACCGAAGAAGTAAAAGCGGAAGAAGCCCCGGCCGAAGAAGCTAAATAACCGTTTCTTATGCGCGTTTCCGCCCGGTTTAACCGCCGGGCGGGCGCGTAAACAGATTTAACCCATTCACACAGGAGAAGACATGTCTTTAGCTGAAGATATTAAAGTATTAAGAGCCAAAACCGGCGCCGGCCTGATGGACTGCAAAAAAGCCCTCTTGGCCTCTAATGACGATATGGAACAAGCCATTGTGTTCCTGCGCAAAAAAGGCTTGGCCGATATGGCCAAACGCTCTGACCGCGAAACCAAAGAAGGCAGAGTGTCCGTTAAAACCAACGGCAAAAATTTTGCCATGGTTTACTTGGGTTGCGAAACCGACTTCGTGGCCAAAACCGAAGATTTCATCAAATTGGCCGACGACTTGGCCGATTACGTCTTGGCCCACCCGGAAGTGACCGACTACGCCAACGACGAACACATCAAAGCTATGATTAGCGAAAAAGCCCCCAAATTTGGTGAAAACACCACCTTGAAAGGCGCTTACAACTGGACCCCGGCCGAAGGCAGCGTAATTGGTTCCTATGTACACGCGGACAACAAAAAATCCTCCTTGTTGGAACTGGCCGTTTCCGGCACCTGCAACGATATGGCTAAAGTGAAAGAAATTGCCCGCGGTTTGGCTATGCACACCGTTGGTATGCAAAGCTGCTGGGTAGATGCCAAAGACATCCCGCAAGAAGTAATTGACAAAGAATTGGAAATTTACAAAACCCAGGCGTTGAACGAAGGCAAACCGGAAGCCGCCATTGAAAAAATGTTGCCCGGCAAGGTTAAAAAATTCGCCAAAGAAAACTGCCTGTTGGAACAAATGACCATTAAAGACAACAAGAAAAGCGTTTTGGATTATTTGAACGAAGAATCCAAAGCCTTGGGTTGTGAATTAAAGGTTGTGCGCTTTGTGCGGTTCTAATTGAAGGCCCCTCTTTTAGAGGGGCTTTTTTCTGTCCGTCCGGCACGCCCGGGTGGAAAGGAAAAAGTAAAAAAACGCGCCCCAGGCGCCACGATTTGTTAAAATAAAACAAACGATTTAAGGAGCTGACTTATGATGACTACCGAAAACGGCCCGAAGAAAAAAAGAGTTTTGTTAAAATTATCCGGGGAGGCCCTAATCAACGAAGGCCACCGCGGCATTAACCCCCAAGCCTTAAAAGAAATTGCCGAAGAAATTGCCGACGCGTACAAATGCGGCAACTGCGAACTGACCATTGTGTTGGGCGGCGGCAACATCTGGCGCGGCCTGCGCGACGGCGGCGGCGTGATTGACCGTGTCAATTCCGACAATATGGGCATGTTAGCCACCGTTATTAATGCGCTGGCGTTGCAATCGGCACTGGAAGAAGCCGGCGTGCCCACCCGCGTTTTAACGTCTATTAACATTTATCAACTGGCCGAGCCGTTCGTGCGCCGCAAAGCGGAACGCCACCTGGAAAAAGGCCGCATTGTTATTTTTGCGGGCGGAACCGGCAACCCGTTCTTTACTACGGACAGCGCCGCCGCGTTGCGCGCGTCCGAAATTAATGCGGACGTCCTCTTAAAAGCCACGCAAGTAGACGGCGTGTACGACAGCGACCCCAAAAAGAACCCCAACGCGAAGCTAATTCATAAAATTACCTATAAAGAGGCCATTGCCAAACAGTTGCAATTTATGGATACGGCCGCCTTGGCGTTATGTTTGGAAAACAAACTGCCTATTCAGGTTTTCAACCTGCACAAAAAAGGCAACATTAAACGCGCCTTGTGCGGGGAAGAAATAGGCACCATTATTTACTAAACAGGATAGCGCCATGAGAGCCAAAACCATCCATCCGGTCTATGAACTTTGTGCCTACTTGGCGCTGGCTTTTTTAGTGGGTTTATGCGTGTATGCCGGGTGGGTTTGGTGCCGGCCGGCGCCCAGCCAACAAGCCATTTATCTAAAGCAGGATATTCAGGAAGATTACCCGGATTTAGTGCTTGTGCTAACGCCCGGCGGAGCCAAACAAATCACCCGCCAGGGAGTGCTTTTTTATACGGGCCGCCGCCAACGGGTGCAACGCGCACTGGACGCCCGCGCCAAAAAGTTGGAGAATGCCCGCCAACAAAACCGCCCTGCTGAAGAAATAGCCAAACTGGAGCAGGAATTAAAAACGGCGCAAGAGGCGGCCCAACGGCTAAAAACGCGCTGGAAAGAACGCGCAGAAACCCGCCGCACCGAATGAGCGGGAGTGCAAAAAACCCCCAATTTATCTAATAAATATCCCCCGGCTACGCCGGGGGATATTTATTTGTCTGCGCCAAAAATTATTTATCCTTAAAATTAATCCGCTCTTTTTCTATCACTAGCGGCCTATGCAACACTTGGGTTAAAATCGCGCCGATATATTCGCCGATAATCCCGATAAAAAACAACTGCACAGAGGAAAACAACAGGACCGACAGCAAAATAGGGGCCGTGCCCATAGGGAATTTCTCCCAAAAAAGCAGTTTTAATACCAAATAAATCAGCGCCAAAAGCAGGCTGATTCCCCCCAATACAAAGCCCCCCAGCGCCGCCAAACGAAGCGGCACTTTGGTATGGTTGGTAAAACCAATCATGGCGTTATCGTAAAGGGTATAAAAATTATTTTTGGTAAACCCGCGCTCCCGCACCGGTTGCACAAACGGCACCAACGCGCGCGCATAGCCCAGTTCGCACACCAGGCCGCGCAAATAGGGGTACGGCTCGTTCAATTTGCGCAGTTCGTCCACCACGCATTTATCGTATAACCCAAAACCCGTACAATTTGCGGGTAAATCGGTGCCGGAGTCGTTCACTAAATTTAACAGCCAATAATAAAATTTCCGCACCATAAAAAACAAAGGCGATTCCTTACTTTGCGTTTTTTGCCCCAACACCACTTTATAGCCTTCTTCCCATTTTTGAATCAGTTGCGGGAGTACCGCCGGCGGGTCTTGCAAGTCGGACGCCATATAAATCACCGCGTCCCCCCCGCATTGTAAAATGCCGTAATAGGGCGAACGGATATGCCCAAAGTTGCGGGCGTTGGCAATTACCTTAAAATGGGGGTCTTGGGCGGCAATTTCGCGCAAGACGCGCAGTGTGCCGTCTTGGGAGGCGTTATCCAGCACCAGTTGTTCATAGTCATATTTGGCGGATAATTTTTGCATTTGCTCTTTTACCTGTGCATAGAGCAACGGAATGTTGGTTTCCTCGTTATAAGCGCTGGAAATGATAGAAATTTTCTTTTTACTCATTGTTTTTTACTCCCCCGCTGATACGCATATTTTCCGCCAGTTCGCGGCGGTCCAAAAACGGGTACATATCCTCTAAAGACGGGCTAACCATACTGCCGTCGGGCAGTTTGCGCGCGGATAATTTGGGCGCAAAAATGTAGCCGGGGGTCAACATTACTTCGCACACCGCCGGGCCCGGGGCCGATAACAGGCGGCGCAGTTTTTCCGGCAAGTTTTCCCCAGTGCTAATGCGCTCCGCCGGCAAGCCGAACGCCCGGGCAATCTGGATAAAATCCGGCAGGCTTACCCCGCTTTGCGGCGTACAACCGCTCATACGGCCGTTAAAAAAATTCTTTTGCGTTTGTTGGATAGAAACATAGCCGCCGTTATTCAAAATAAAAATTTTAAGCGGCAAATGGTAATGCACCACCGTTTGCAATTCTTGCAAATTCATCATGATACTGCCGTCCCCGGCCAAACACACGGTGCGTTGGTGACCGTTGGCCAGGCACGCGCCGATGGCGGCGGGCAAATCGTACCCCATAGAAGCATCCCCGGAGTTCCAAATATAGCGTTGGCCCTGTTTTACGCGCCCCACCTGAAAGGGCACCAAAAAGGCCGTTCCGTTGCCGCAAACCACCACTTCCCGGTTGGAAAATTGGCGAATCAATAAATCGGTAAACGCATACGCCTCCAAGGGGCCTCCCGCGCGGGGGGCCTCGGTGACCGGCGGATATTTTTGCTGTAAATTTTTGCACCAGGCAAGCCAGTTTTCGGTTTGCACCGTCCACGGCTCGGCAAGCAAGGCACGCAAAAAGTCGCGCGCATCCGCCTGTATTTTAAGGGCCGGTTTTAAGGTGGGTTTATCCAGTTCCGCGCCGTCTATATCCACGCAGACCAACTTGGCGTTTTTGGCAAAATTTTCCCAATTATAACTCACTTGGCGGATGTTGTTGCGCGAACCGATAGTCAGTACCAAATCGGCATTTTGCAGGGCAAAATTGCCCGCCCGGTTGGCCACCGTGCCGATACGCGCAATAAATTGGGGGTTATCCTGCGCCACGGTGTCAAAGCCGTTCATGGTGGTGACGACCGGCACCCGCCACCGCCCCAGTAAAGTCAAAAATTCCTGTATTCCCCCCGCCAGGCGGATACCGTGCCCGGCTACTATCAGCGGGCGGCGCGCGGACATCAGCAGGGTTTTAAGTTCCCGGATGGGAGCCGTTAAATCCGCCGGGGTTTCCAAAGGCGCCGTAAAACCCGGCAATGCGGCTTCGTCCACTTGGGCGGCCTGCACGTCTAACGGCACATCCAACCATACAGGCCCCATACGCCCATGGGTGGCCAAATACACCGCTTTTTCCAGTTCATAACGCACTTGTTCGGGCTGAGTTAAACTGACCGCGTATTTGGTTAGCGGGCGCACCACACGCACAATATCTACCTCTTGGTCGCCCAACTGCCGCAAGGGAATTTGCGGACAGGCGGCCAGCGTGGTGGCGCGTTTAACCTGGCCGGACACATAAAGCACCGGCACGCTGTCCGTCCATTGGCCGAAAACGCCGTTTAGGCAGTTGAGCCCGCCCGGGCCGGTAGTCACGTTTACCACGCCTAAGCGTTGGTTTACGCGCGCATAACCCTCGGCCGCTATGGCACAGGATTGCTCGTGGTGGCAACATACATAAGGGATAAACCGGCCGAAGCTGTCGTTTAAGTGCATGGCTCCGCCGCCGGAAACCATAAACACGCAGTTTACGCCGTATTGTTCTTTGAGGTATTTGGCAATAAAATCGGAAACTTTTATCATTTAGGCCACCACGCCGCCCGCCGCCGCAATAGAGGCCCCATAACGCCCCTGCAACACTTGCAGGCGGTTTTCGTCTTCCTGGGAAATACTCCGGTAAAAATGCCGCTTGTTTTTAAGCCATAAAATTTCAAACGCCACGGCCTTTAATATCCCGGCAGCCGCGTTGGGGGCCGATAAAGCGCGCGGGGCATCAAAAATCACTTTGCGCGTTTCAAACCGGGTCAGCGCCCCGGCAGGCAGTTGGGCAAAAAACGGCAGGGAATCGGCCGACACGCCGCCGCCGATAACCAGTTCTTTGTGATATTTTTGCGTAAGTTTGGCAATTTTCTGCGCGTACTGCAAAATGCGCGGGTGGTTAATATCATCCTTATCCATCCCCAAAGAGCCCGTCATATCCGTACGGCCAAACACCACCCCGGCTATTTGGTCGGCCTGCGGCAAAGTAAGCATTTCTTCCAGCGCGTTCAACCCGGTGATGGTTTCTATGTTAAATAAAAATTTGATATAGGCGCGTTCTTCCTGCGGGAACACGAATGTTGCGCGTTTAATGTATTTGGAAAGCGCATAGGCGGATTCTATCATGGGGGCCACAATGGCACTTACGCCGATGGTGCGGGCATCATACATATCTTTTACGGCTTCACACCCGCCTATTTTTATGGTTAAATCCAACCCCGCCCGGGTGACTACTTCCTTTAGGCGCATGGCTTCTTCCATGCGGGTTCCCTCGGCCTCAAACTCCGCCTTTACCCCCAATACCTGGTGGTTTTCTTTCAAGTCTTTTAAGGCGTCCAACATTTTAAGTTCTAAATTGTTCATACTATCCCCCACAGGCGGCACACCGCAATTTAGTTTACAAAATAACACCGCGCGTGGGCAAGAACACCCGCGCGCGCGTATGAACGCTGACGAAAATGCCAAGAATTGCTATAATACAAATATATTTATTAAATCACACGCAAAGAGGATTTTATGGAAGGAATCAGTGCTCTTATCAGCAAAACCAAAACCGAAATGGCCGACCATGTTAAACATTTGGAACGGGACTTGGCCACCATCCGCACCGGCCGTGCCAGCGCGGGCCTGTTGGAAAACATCCGTGTAGATTATTACGGCACGCAAACCCCCATTAAACAAATGGCTATGATTAACATATTGGACGCTAAAACGTTGGAAATCCAACCGTGGGACATCAGCGCCATTAACGATATTGATAAAGCCCTCCAAAAGGCCGATTTGGGCGCCAGCCCGGTAAACGACGGCAAAGTCATCCGCATTACGCTGCCGTCCATGACGGAAGAACGCCGCAAACAGTTGGCTAAAAATATTTCCAAAATGAGCGAAGACTACAAAGTGGCCGTGCGCAACAACCGCCGCGAAGTGATTGAAAAGCTCAAAAAAGCGCAAAAAACGGGCGAAATTACCGAAGACGACTTGAAACGCTACGAAGGGGATGTGCAAAAAGCTACGGATTTGTATGTGGCCGAAATTGACAAAACCATCAAAGCCAAAGAAACCGAAATTATGAAAATCTAGTTTCCGCCCAAACGCTGAAACATTTTTTACAGCCCCCGGTTCCGCCGGGGGTTTTTTATTATTCTGTTTCTGTTAGCGGGGCCTTACAAATCTTAAAAAAAGCGTTTGCCAATCCGCACAAAAAAATGGTGCATTTGTAAATAGCGCGAAGTGCCGTTTGCCGGGTCCAAATCCGCCGTTTGGATAAACGGCAGCACATAGCGGTATTCCGCCCCGATAAAATAAGTAGGGCTCAAATCTACTTCCACCCCTGCGCCCGCCGTTGCGGCCACGGCCCATTTATCCCGGAACGATTCTTCCCCCGCCTGCCGCCGCGTTAAGCGCAGCCACGCGCCCCCCACCCCCAGCGGCGCATACACGCGGAAATTTTTGGCTACATTCCACTTAAATTTGAACAGGCCGAACACTTCCTGCGTTTGCAGGGTGTATTCCGTGCCCCGCACGGCCGCCGGAGTGCGAAAAGCGGCGTAATTGTATTCGGCACCGGTGCTTAAAAAGGGGAGCATATCCACCAGCGCGGCGGTCCCCAACACGGCCCCCGGTTTGGTGTAATCCCCGCCGCCTTTAGGGCCGGACGGACTTTGCGCCATACCTAAACCCAACGTCATTTCCCCGCCGGAATACGCGCCCCAGTTGCCCAAATCGGCAAATTGCCGTTCCCCACGAACGACCGTATACTCCTGCGCCGCTAAAGGCGCACCCACAAATAGGCACAAACAAAAAATAATCCAAATTTTATTCATAAAAACGCTCCGTTTATTTTGATACCTGATTTTATTATAACTTTTTCTTACTTTTAGGGCGAGAAACCCCTGTTTTGCTATGCCCACGGAGCGAGCGGACAAACGCAGATTTTTCTTCCATACCGGCAGTTTTTATAAAAAGAACACTTTGGCTACCCGCCGCCAACACGCACTATTTGACAGACGGCTCCCCAAATGTTATGATATGAGTGTTCTAGAAAGAGCGGCTTGGCAACAAGCCGCTCTTTACTTAATAGGGCGCCTAGCCGCCCCGCAAGGACTTACGCTTATGATGAGAGACCCTAAAACAATAGAAGAAACCGTAGCCAAAGCCTTGGAACAGCAAAATGTGGAACTGGTGGATTTAGTCATCCAAAACCAGGGCCGTAAAAAACTGCTCCAGTTTTTTGTGGATAAAGAAGGCGGCGTCACGCTGGACGACTGCGGCGAACTTTCCGATAAAATTGACTCCATTTTGGAAATGGAAAACCTGATAGACGGCGCGTATATTCTGGAGGTATCTTCCCCCGGGGTACACCGCGTGCTTAAAAAGCCGGCCCACTATAAACGCTTTGTAAACGAGCGCGTAAAAGTAATCTTAAAAACCCCGCTTAACGGGCTCGGTTTTTTTACCGGGAACATCACCGCGGCGGACGACACCGGTTTTACCCTGGCAGACGGTTCCAACACCTACCGTTTTGAATACGATAACATCAAAAAAGCCACGCTGGACCCCGTTTTGGAGTTCTAGCCAACCCGGTACCGGGGCCATTTTCAGCTCCGGCACCTCATTAAATTAAGGAGATTATCCCCCCATGGAAGCAAAAGATTTAGTAATGGCCTTGGAAGGCCTTGAAAGAGAAAAAAATATCAAACGCGAAGATATTTTGAAAACCATTGAAGACGCCCTGGTTTCCGCCCTGCGCAAAAACTTGGGTAAAACCGCGCAAATCAGCGCTAAGATTGATACGGAAGCCGGCTCCATTAAAGCGTTCCAAACCTTAACGGTGGTGGAAACCGTCACCAACCCGGAAACGGAACTGGACGTGGAACAGGCCAAAGCCTATACCAAAAACCCCAAAGTGGGCGACGTCGTCACCAACACGTTAGACGTGGAAGACTTTTCCCGCATTGCGGCGCAAATTGCCAAACAGGTGCTTATCCAAAAGGTGCGCGGCATTGAACGCGACAACTTTTATAAAGAATTCAAACCCCGCGAAGGCGAAGTAATTACCGGCTCCGTGCGGAGATTTTCCGACCGGGATATTATTGTGGACCTGGGCAAAGTGGAAGCCATTTTGCCGTACTGCGAACAAATCAAAAAAGAACGCTATGTAAACGGCTCCCGCGTAAAAGCCATTATTGCCAAAGTGTTGAACCAGAACGACCTGGCCAACGTGGGTGATGACCCGGTGCTTTCCCGCTACAAATCGGCCGCGTTCAAAATGGATAAAGGCCAGCGTGGGCCGTACGTTATTTTGTCCCGCACCAGCCCCAAATTTATGGAAGAATTGTTCAAGGTGGAAGTGCCCGAAATCAGCGAAGGGATTGTGGAAATTAAAAACATCCAGCGTGACCCGGGTTTCCGCGCCAAAGTAATGGTATCCAGCATTGACCATAAAATTGACCCGATTGGTACTTGCGTGGGTATGCGCGGCATCCGCATCCGTGCGGTTATGAACGAACTTTCCGGCGAACGCATTGATTTAATTAATTATTCGGACGATATTTCCACCGTTTTGATGAACGCGATTGCCCCCGCCAAAGCCAGCTATGTTAAGTTGGAAAGCGTGAGCGACAAAAAAGCCACTATCATTGTGCCGGACGACCAACTGGCTATTGCCATCGGTAAAGATTGGCAAAACATCAAACTGGCCAGCAAGCTGACCGGGTGGAATTTGGAAGTAAAGAGCGAATCCCAAAAAGCGCAGGAAGGCAAGGAAGCCAACGAACAAATCCAAGCGGCTTTGGCCGACGTGGAAGGCATTGGCCCCAAAATGGCGGAAGTGTTGCAAAAAGCCGGGTTTACCACGGTTGACAAAATCGCGTCCGTAGAGCCGGAACACTTAGCCACCTTGCAAGGCGTGGGCGAAAAAACCGCCGCTAAAGTAATTGAAAGCGCTAAAAAATATCTGGCTGAAAAAGAAGCCAAGGCCCAAGAGGCCCAAACCGGGGAGGTAAATGATGAGCATAACGAAGAAGCCAACTAACACCGAAGAAGACACCACCTCTCCTAAAAAGAAAACAGCCGCCAAAAAACCTGCGGCTAAAAAAACGGCCGCCAAAAAAACGGGCGAAACCAAAACGGTAGCCAAAAAAACTACCACCCGCAAAACGGCCGCTAAAAAAACGGGCGAAACCAAAACGGCGGCTAAAAAAACCGCCACGCACCGCACCGCGCACAAAACGGTAAAAACCGCCGCGCCGCAAACGGCCGCCAAGGAAACCGCCCCGGTAAAAGCCGCTCCCGCCAAAGTGCAAGCGGCGGCCCCGGTGCAAACGCCCAAACCGGCCCCCGTGCAAGCGCCCAAACCGCAGGAAACGCACGCCGATAAGCCCCAAACGGCTCCGGCGCCGCGCCCGGAAGTAAAACCGGCCCAACCGCAGGCTCAAGCGCCCAAACCGGCCCCGGCCCAGCCGCACGCCCAAGAGGCGCGCCCGAACCCGCAGGCCAACAACCGCCCGCAAGGGCAAGGCCATTTGGACAGGCACGGCCATTTCAAGCCGGAACAAGCGCCCGCCCCGGTAAAGGATTCCAAAAAAATCCGCATTGTGGGCACGCCTACGGTCAAAGAACTGGCCGAAAAAATGAACTTTAAGATTAACGATTTTATCAAAAAGCTCATGGGCCTGGGCGTATTTGCTACTATCAACCAAAGATTAGACAAAGATATGATTGAGTTGATTTTAAGCGAATGCGGTTTTGAAGCCGAAATGGCCGAAGAAGAATTGGACCAGGAAACCCTGCACATTATGGAACAGCAGGACGACCCGGCCTCTTTACAGCCGCGCAGCCCGGTTATTACCATTATGGGCCATGTGGACCACGGTAAGACCAGTTTATTAGATGCTATCCGCAGCTCCCATGTGGCCGAGGGCGAAGCGGGCGCCATTACCCAACACATTGGCGCATACCGCGTAAAAACGCCGCGCGGCTCGCTGACGTTTTTGGATACCCCCGGGCACGAGGCGTTTACCGCCATGCGTGCGCGCGGTGCCCAAGCCACGGATATTGTGGTGTTGGTCGTTTCCGCCACCGACGGTATTATGCCGCAGACCATTGAAGCTATGGAACACGCCAAAGCCGCCGGCGCGCCGATTATCGTGGCCATTAACAAAATTGACCTGCCCGGTGCCAATCCGGACCGCGTAAAGCAGGATTTGGCTTCCCGCGGGCTCGTGCCGGAAGAATGGCAAGGCAACACCATTTTTGTAGAAATTTCGGCCAAAAAGAAAATTAACATTGATAAACTGCTGGAAATGATTTCCCTGCAAGCGGAAATGATGGAATTAAAAGCCAACCCGAACCGCTTGGGCGTGGGGGTCATTTTGGAATCCAAACGCGACAATAAACGCGGTGTGGTAGCCACGGTACTGGTGCAAAAAGGCACCATGAAAGTAGGTGACCCGTTTATCGTGGGCACCAGCTATGGGCGTATCCGTGCGCTCATTGACGAAAATTCCCAACGCTACCAAAAAATCGGCCCCAGCGTGCCCGCCGAAGTATTGGGCATCAGCGGGGAACCGCCGCAAGTGGGCGACACGCTCTACATTATGGAAAGCGAAAAAGAAGCCCGCTACGCCGCCGAAAAACGCAAATTGGCGCAAAAGGAAGACAGCCAGGCGCACCGCAAGCAAGTTTCTTTAATGAACTTGGGTAAAGACGAGCAAGGCAACCGCGTTAAAAAGTTGCAAATCATCTTAAAAGCGGACGTGCAAGGCTCCATTGAAGCCATTAAAGACGCGCTGTTGCGTATTCCGTCCGACGAGGTGGAATTGGATATTATCTTATCCGCCCCGGGCAACATTAACGAGTCCGACATCTTGCTTGCCAAAGCCAGTAATGCGGTGGTAATCGGCTTCCATGTGGACGTGGAAAACAAAGCCCAGGCAGAAGCCGAACGCGAAGGCATAGAAATCCGCCTGTATACCATTATCTTTGAATTGTTGGAAGATATTAAAGCGGCCATGGAAGGCTTGTTAGAGCCGGACGTGGTGGAAACGCTGATTGGCTCGGCCACTATTAAGAAAGTTATGAAGTTAAGCTCCGGCTTGATTTCCGGCTCTTTGGTGGACAGCGGCAAAATGGTGCGCGGCTATGAGGTGCGCATTAAACGCGGCGGGCAGGAAATTGCACGCGGCCGCATAGAAGGGCTTAAACGCTTCAAAGATGATGTAAAAGAAGTGGATAAAGGGTATGAATGTGGTATTTTGATAGGAGGCTACAAAGGCGTTGCCGAGGGCGACGTGATTGAATGTTTCCGCAAAGATAACATTACCCGCCGGATTAAAATGTAATTTTAATCCCAGAACTGTTTGAAACATAAAGCCCTGCCGCAAGGCGGGGCTTTTTATGTACTCGCAGGCACATTACCCGCCGGATTAAAATGTAATTTTAATCCCAAAACTGTTTGGAACATAAAGCCCTGCCGATAAGGCGGGGCTTTTTATGTACTCGCGGGTACATTACCCGCCGGATTAAAATGTAATTTTAATCCCAGAACAGATTAAACATAAAGCCCTGCCGATAAGGCGGGGCTTTTTTAGGGGTTGCACCCCAAACCCGCCTTACTTTTTTCATTGCAAAAAAGTAAGCAAAAAGCTAGCACC
>ENA-OZGC01000102-OZGC01000102.1-human-gut-metagenome-genome-assembly--contig:-NODE-102-length-67442-cov-8.948106_pt1 | contig 67442 bp, 64 predicted proteins | sample MGYA00245109_ERZ653643 | MGnify/ENA primary metagenome ERZ653643 (study PRJEB26926, sample SAMN06165107) | human gut metagenome | biome: ENVO:00009003; feature: ENVO:2100002; material: ENVO:00002003... | reverse complement strand
TGCTCATCTATCCCACGATCAGGCGTCGCCGCCTCGCCCGCGAGCGTCAGCGCCGCTATCGTGCGCGCAAGAAGGCTGCCCGCCTCGCTGCGATGGAGCAGCAAGCGGCAGCTTCGCAATCCGGTTCCGGGCAGAGTGAAGGCTCAGCCGATTCAGTAATGGGGCAAGGACTCGGGGAACCTGTTTTTAACAAAAAAACGCCTCATGCCCGCCATGAGGCGTATAGTGTAGGGCGTCCGGGTAACGGAGGCCGCTTTGACAGGCATGAGCGGGAGGCTCTTAGACCCGTACCCAAATATTGGGGAACGGGGACTTAGGATTTCTTGAACTCCTCAAGCTCGATTGTGGCAAGCTCCCACAGGCTCATGGCGTTGTCGAGTTTCTTGTTTAGTGCGGCGTGAGTGTCGAATATCTCGGGCTCTACCTCGCCTGCCGATATGCGGGCTTCGACATCGGCTATTTCCTGCTCGATTCGGGCTATCTCCTCCTCGGCGTCCTTTACTTTGCGCTCGGCGCGTTTCAGCATCTTGTCGCGTTCGCGCTGCTCGGCATAGCTCAGCTTGCGCACTGCCTTCTCATCGGCCGGGGCTTCGGGTGTGCGCTCCTTTTTGTCGGATGCTGCAGGTGTCTTTGCGCTTTCCTGACGGGTGGCCGGCTGCGACTTCTCAAGTTCGTTGAGCGACGACAGCTTCTTCTTTTCAAGGAATTCATAGATTCCTCCAAGGCACTCCTTGACCTTGCCGTCGCCGAACTCATATACTTTTTCGACAAGCCCGTCGAGAAATTCTCGGTCGTGGCTCACAACGATTACCGTGCCGTTGAACTCCTTTATGGCTTGCTTGAGGATATCCTTTGTGCCCATGTCGAGGTGGTTGGTGGGCTCGTCGAGAATGAGCAGGTTGACCGGCTCCAGGAGCAGGCGTATCATTGCGAGTCGGGTTTTTTCACCGCCTGACAGCACCTTGACTTTCTTGTCGGATGCCTCGCCGCCAAACATGAACGCGCCGAGTATGTCGCGAATCTTGGTGCGGATGTCGCCTACGGCAACGCGGTCGATAGTGTCGAATACGGTAATCTCGCCGTCGAGCAGCTGTGCCTGGTTCTGAGCGAAGTATCCTATCTTGACATTGTGGCCTATCTTCAGCGAGCCGGTATAGGGAATCTCGTTCATGATGCATTTGACGAGCGTCGACTTGCCTTCGCCGTTTTTGCCCACAAAGGCCACTTTCTCGCCGCGCTTGATGGTGAACGTGGCGTGGTCAAACACCTGATGGTCGCCATAGGCCTTGCCTACATTGTCGGCTATGACGGGGTAGTCGCCCGAGCGCGGGGCCGGAGGGAATCGCAAGTTGAGGTGCGATGTGTCGACCTCGTCGACTTCGATGCGCTCAATCTTGGCCAACTGCTTGATGCGGCTCTGTACCTGCACCGACTTGGTGGCCTTGTAGCGGAAACGCTCGATGAACTCTTCGGTGTCCTGAATCTGCTTCTGCTGGTTCATGTAGGCGCGTCGCTGCTGTTCGAGCCGCTCCTGACGCAGCACCACATACTTTGAGTAGTTGACCGAGTAGTCGTAAATCTTTCCGAGCGAAATCTCGATTGTGCGGTTGGTCACATTGTCGATGAACGCGCGGTCGTGCGACACGAGTACTACAGCGTTGGCTTTGGTTATCAGGAAGTTTTCAAGCCATTGGATCGATTCGATGTCGAGGTGGTTGGTGGGCTCGTCGAGCAGCAGCACATCGGGACGCGTAAGCAGCAGCTTGGCCAGCTCGATGCGCATGCGCCATCCGCCGCTGAACTCGGCCGTGGGGCGATTGAAGTCGCTTCGCTTGAATCCGAGTCCTATGAGGGTCTTCTCCATTTCGGCCTCGCAGTTTTCGCTCTCGGCCATGGCGATGTGTTCGGTGAGGGTGGTTATGTTGTCGATGAGTTTCTGGTATTCGGGGCTGTCGTAGTCGGTGCGAGAGGCAAGCTGCTCGTTAAGCCGGTCGAAACGTGCGTGCATCTCGTCGATCGAGGAGAAGGCCTTGCGCACCTCCTCGATTACGGTCAAGGAGTCGGAGATGGTCATGTGCTGAGGCAGATAACCTATGGTCACGCCTTGAGGAACCGCCACCGAACCCGATGTGGGGTGCTGGAGTCCGGCTATTATCTTGAGCATCGTTGACTTTCCGGCGCCGTTCTTGCCTACGAGGGCTATCTTGTCCTTCTTGTTGATGACATAGTTGATGTTGTCAAAGAGGCTCTTGGCGCTGAATTCAACTGACAGGTTGTTTATCGAGATCATTTATAGACTTGTTTGGCTTGCAAAGTTACGACAGTTGGCATAATAGAGCCAACGTGTTAACATATTTTTGCTTAACGCGACTGATTGGATTTGTTGTTGAGGTCGGCCTCGCTTATGTAGCCGTTCATCATTGCGTATACGCTGAGTCCCGGCACACTCTTTATGCCGAGCTTGGCGGTGATGTTCTTGCGATGCGACAGCACGGTGTTGAAGCTGATGTTCAGCCGGTCGGCGATTTCCTTGTTTATCAGTCCGAGCGCTACAAGGCGCAACACCTCCACTTCGCGCTGCGACAGCGTGGCGGCCTGGCCCGACTGTGAGTTGTCGTGGCTTTTAAGCAGTTGGCGCAGGCGGTCGACAATCTGCGATTCATCGGCTGCCGGGTCGAGCGTTCCCTCGGCCGTGCCGGTGACGATGCAGCGCGAGCGGCGTGCTATGAAGAAGTCGAGATTGGCGCAGTAGCGGGCCGGAGTGACGATGTAGAGCGCCGACGAAGTGTCGCCGGCTTCGGGTGTCGAGTTGTCGGCGATTATGTTGGCGTTGATGTCGAAGTATTCGCTGAGAATGTACTTCAGCCCCAATGCGCATAAAGTGCTGTCGAGTGCTATGTTGACCGTCATGACCGGCTATTTGTCGAATTGAGAAAGAAGTGAGCGGCTTATGGGCAGCAGGATGCGGTTGCGTATCCTGTTGTTCTGTCGGATGTCCTTCTCAAGCGTGATGATGGCAACGATCACGCCATAGCAAAGGTTGAGGTCGTATTGGCCCGATAGGTGCATGATAAACATGTTTTTGAGGTCGCTCAGTTTATCCTCTATCGTGGTGCTTTCGTCGTCAAGGCACAAGGGAGCCGAGGGGGCTTGTCCGTTTTCCATTGCAATGATTGCCGGAAACCATTGTGCGGTGTCGCTGTCGATGCGTTTTACTATGTCGTTTTTCAGCCCCTCGAAGAATCGCAGCATCAGTTCGAGATTATTGTTGTTGCCGTCGCTCGACGAGAGCAGCAGCTTGAAATGCCGCTGGATGTTGTGGAGCTGAAACTTGGTGTAGTAGTTGTTGGTCTTTATCAGATAGCTGATTATCTCATGGGCGCTGAACGACATGAGCGTTTCCTCGGGGAAGTAGCTCTCGTTGATGAAGGTGTTGAGGATGGTGAGGAAAAACTCGGTGTCGAGCCCGTGATTGCGGCACACGGCCTCGATCGAGCTGTCGCCAGTGCCGAGATATATTCCGAATCGGTTGATTACGGGAATCACCGAAGGCTCATTGTTGATTACATCGCAGAGTTTAGTGTTGGAATATATCAGTGCCATTTTGTTCAGCCGTTGTGCTTGTTGCGTGATTTGATGTTTATGATGCGTGAGTCGGTGATCACGATGTCCATCGTGATGTCATGGGGCTCGCTGTCGATTTCATCGACGAGCTGGAAGTCGTAGCCTATGCCTATCTTGGTGGCTTTGGTGCGGCTCAGCAGGCGGTCGTAATAGCCTTTGCCGCGTCCCACGCGGTTGCCCCGGTTGTCGTAGGCTATTCCGGGCACGATTATCAGTTCGATGTTGTCGATGTCCTCAATGTCGTCGCCCGTGGGCTCTTCGATGTGGAATGAGCCGTATTGCAGTCGGGTGCGGTCGTAGGGCAGCACATCGAGGTTGACTCCGTTGACACGCGGCAGGAAGAAGTGCTTGCGGGTGTGCCACTTGTCGATGAAGTCGATTGTCGACAGCTCGTCGGGCAGGGAGTGGTACATCAATATCTTGTCGGCAATCATGAACGCTACCGACTTTTCAAGCATCGAGAATGCAGCCTCGGCAGCCTGTCGACGCTCTTGCTCCGACAGAAGTGCCTTGTGAGCCTTTATGCGGCTGCGTATTTCTTCCTTTTTCATCGTAATCAGCTTTTGGGTGTTGTGTCAGTTGACTTTGCCTTGAGCTGTTATCGGAACCGCCGCGTCGCCTTGTTCGAGATGTGTTACCGCCTGGTTGAATGCCGGGTCGATTGTGTTGGCAACCTCGTAGTAGGCTTGTCGACCGATAATGTCGCTTGCAATCAAAGCCTTCAGGTAATTAACAATCAATCCTTGGGAAATGTTGATGTAGTACCATCGAGCCGGGATGCCGTTCTGGGCGGCATAGCTTACAAAGAGCTGCAGCAGCTCGTCGTCGGGCGGGAGCAGGGCGAGTATCTCGTTTACGTTTTTGGCCGCGCTCAGACGTTCGCGGTAGCGGTCGCTGTACTCGAAGGCAAATCGCTGCAGCAGGCCGGCGTTGAGCACGTTGATGTAGTAGCTTGATATGCCTGCGGTGTCGTTGGGTACGAAGAAGTCGGGCATTATGCCTCCGCCTCCGTAGACGGTGCGGCCGCCTGCAGTGGTGTACTGTAGATCCTTGTTAAACTTGATGCTGTCGGAGTTATAGAACTCGCCGTGGTCGTAGCGGTCGAGAATCTCCTGCTCGTAGGTGCCTCGCTTGCCGAGCTGATAGTCCTTCTGGATGCAGCGTCCCGAGGGTGTGTGGTAGCGTGACACGGTGAGGCGTATGGCGCTGCTGTCGGGCAGCGTTGTCTGTCGTTGCACGAGTCCCTTGCCGAATGAGCGTCGGCCTACGATAAGTGCGCGGTCGTTGTCCTGCATGGCTCCGGCGAAGATTTCGCTCGCGCTTGCCGAGTACTCGTCGATGAGCACTACAAGTTCGGAGTCGATAAACGATCCGGTGCCGTCGCTGAACACGCGGCTTTCATCGTCGTCGTTGCGTCCGCGGGTGTAGACGATGGGGCTGTTGGCCGGGAGAAACTCATTGGCCATCATTATTGCCATCTCCATGAATCCGCCGCCGTTGCCTCGCAGGTCGAGAATGAAGTTGCGCGCTCCTGCTGCCTTGAGCTTCACGAGCGAGGTAAAGAACTCGCTGTAGGTGGTGCGTCCGAATTTGTTGACCTTCACATATCCTGTGGTGGGGTTTATAAGATAGGCGGCGTCGACAGTGTTGACGGGGATGTCGCCGCGCGTCACTTCAAATGTGAGGAGGTTATTGCTATTGTTGCGCTTTATGCCGAGATTCACGGTGGTGCCTTTCTCACCTCGGAGCATTTTCACGATGTCGGTGTTGACGATTCCCTGACCGGCTACAAGCGAGTCATCGATAGTGATGACGCGGTCGCCGGGCATAATTCCCACCTTCTCGGAGGGGCCGCCGGGGATTACCTCGTTTATGGTGACGGTGTCGGTGAGCATGGTGAATGACACTCCTATTCCGCTGAATGAGCCGTCAAGGTCTTCGTTGACTGCCTGAAGTTCCGATGCGGGAATATAGGTGGAGTGGGGATCGAGGTTGGCCATTAGCTTTGGAATGGTCAACTCGATAATAGAGTCTATGTCGACCTCGTCGACATAGTCGCTTTCAATGAGTCCGAGTATATTGTCGAGCTTACGCTGTCCCGATGTGTGCGAAACCTTGTTGCTGAAGTGCAGTCCCAGCCATATACCCCCGATTAGTGACAGGGCGATGACTATCGGAATCCATGCGATTGTGTTTTTACTATTTTTCATATATTAATGTGGGTGTGTCGTCAATCTATTTCGGCTATGTGGGTGCATTCGACTCCGGCGCGGCGCAGGATCTCAAGTCCGTCCTGGATGCGGTAGAGGTCGTTGTAGACCACACGCTTTATTCCTGCCTGAATTATGAGCTTGGAACACTCGAGGCACGGCGAGGCCGTTATATATAATGTGGAACCTTCGCTGCTGTTGCCTATGCGGGCCACTTTGGTGATGGCGTTGGCTTCGGCGTGAAGCACGTAGGGCTTGGTGACTCCGTTTTCGTCCTCGCACACGTTTTCAAATCCGGCCGGTGTACCATTGTACCCGTCGGATATTATCATTTGGTCCTTTACTAAAAGGGCTCCGACCTTGCGACGCTGACAATAGGAATTTTCCGCCCAGATTCTTGCCATGCGTAGATAGCGCTTGTCGAGCAAGCATTGTTTCTCCTGTGAATTCATTTGGAACTGAAACTTATACGACACAAAGATACTAAATATATTTAGGTTATGAGCACTCTATCTTTCTCATTATTATATGTTGCATTATTTATTGCAACATATATGTTGTCGGGAAGTTCACCGATGTAACGAAATTTTAAGATGTTGCAAACGTGTTACAATCGTGTGCTTATCAGGCATTTGGCATGAATTTGCGGGCGTGTGACAGGATGTGTGATGCAATGTAACAAAAGTGAAACATGATGTGTGTAATCATAATATATTGATACTCATCTGTATAAATGTGTTAAAATGTTAAATATATCATTTTAACTAAAAAATATTTCATAAAATTCTTGCATATTAAAAATAATGCGTATATTTGCATTGTAATCAATTTGTAACACGTTTGTGTAGCAAATGTATCAAACAACATCAACATCAAAAATTATCAATTATGGGTTCTACTAATTTTCAAGCCAAGCTTCTCGGATTGCAAAGCAATCTATTGAATTTCGCGTATATTCTCACCTCCAACCGTGACGATGCTTACGATCTTCTTCAGGACACAACTTTGAAGGCTCTCGACAATGAGGACAAGTATGTGGACAATGTAAACTTCAAGGGATGGGTGTTTACCATCATGCGTAACATCTTCATCAACAACTACCGCAAAGTCGTTCGCTCGGCTACCATAATGGACCAGACCGAGGATCTCTATCACCTCAATCTTCCGCAGGATTCGGGCTTTGAAACTCCCGAAGGTTCGGTTGCCGCAAAGGAGATCACCGCAGCCATCAACTCATTCAGCGATGACTACCGCATTCCGTTCTCAATGCACGTTGCCGGCTACAAGTACAATGAAATCGCCGAAAAGATGAATCTTCCCCTCGGAACGGTTAAGAGCCGCATCTTCTTCGCCCGTCAGCGCTTGCAGCAGACATTGAAGGACTATCGCTAAAAACAGCATTGGAGCCTGTCGCCCCACTAAGGACGGCCCATAATTAAAATTGATACCACAGGCGGATTGTCGGTCGACATTCCGCCTTTTATTTTCCGGTATACGACAAGAGGCAGCTCGGAGTGAGCTGCCTCTTGTCGTCGTGTGTATGGCTTGTTACAGGCTGTCGCCGAAGTCCATTCGGAATTTTTCGGTGAGGTCCTCCTGCCAGTGGCCTATCTCTTTCATTCGGCCGAAGAAGAAGCGCAGCACCTTGGGCTCTTCGGTCCATTGCAGGCCGCCTATGAGGTCACGGTTGTCCCACACCCATTTTACGCGGTCGGCGCAGTATTTCACCTGGCTGAGAGTGAACACTCGGCGCGGCATGGCGAGGCGTAGCAACTCAAGCTCGGCATAACGTTCCGTACCGTCGGGTTCGCGCTGTTCCGACACTGTTCCGCGCTCCATGCCTCGGATGCCGCCGGCTATGTAGAGTGCGGCTGCAACGGCTGCCGCAGGATATTGGTTGTGGGGCAGCTCGGGCAGTATCTCCGAGCAGTTGAGGTGGGCTCCAAGTCCGCCGGCGGGCTTGATTACGGGTACTCCGTAGTCGTCGAGCTCTTTTACGAGGTATTGGATGAATTCGGGACCCTGGCTGATGTAGTCCATGTCGAGTGATTCGTATAGGCCTACTGCCACGGCCTCGATCGACCTTACATCCATGCCTCCGTAGGTGAGGAAGCCTTCGTAGAGGGGAATGAATTCCATGAGGCTTTTCATGAGGCTCTCATTATGGCTGGTGATGGCGCCGCCTCGGCCGAATCCCAGTTTTCGGCTTGAGAAGTAGATTATGTCCATCTTGTCGGCGAGCAGATGATATATCTGCTTTGTTGTCATGTATTTGCACTGGGCTTCGCGGGTCTTCATGAAGTACACGTTGTCCTGCAGCAACGAGGCGTCGAGCACGCTCATTACGCCGTATTTGTGACACACATCGGCTACGGCGAGCATGTTCTCGAGCGATACGGGCTGTCCGCCTATGAGGTTTGTCCCGGCTTCTACGCGCACGAATGCTACATTCTCGGGGCCGTATTGCCTGATGGTTTCCTCGAGTACGTTGAGGTTGAAGTTGCCCTTGAACGGGTCGTCGCTTTGGGGTTTCAGGCCTTTGCTGTCGACTACTTCTATAACTTCGCCTCCGCAGCGCGTTATGTGGGCTTTGGTCGTGGTGAAGTGGAAGTTCATGATAGCCACCGAACCTGGCTTCACGAATGCTTCGGCCAAAATGTTCTCGCAGGCTCGTCCCTGATGGGCGGGCAACAGATATTCGGTTCCGAATACCTCCTTGACTGCGCGACGCAGGCGGTTGAATGTTTCGCTTCCCGCGTATGAGTCGTCGGCCGTGAACATTGCGGCTGTCTGCTCGTCGGACATCGCGTTTACACCGCTGTCGGTGAGCATGTCCATGTATATGTCCTTGTTTTGAAGAAGGAATGTATTGTTTCCGGCCTCCTGGATTGCCTGAAGTCGCTTCTCTACCGGCAAGAGGTTGAGTTTCTGTACCACTCTTACCTTGTGCATTTCCAGGGGTACTTGATTTTCCGATTTGTAGAATTTTACTGCCATGTAATTAATGTTGGTTTATTGTCGGTTATTATTTGTGATTTTTATGGTTTGATGCAAATTTAAGTACAATAATTATTATTTGCAAGCAAAACGGGGCTAATAGTAGTCGTTGTGATACGATGTGCGTGATATGCGTGTCATTCGGAGAGTTTTAAAAAGAAGTCAGGACACCGTCCCGATGGCGGGATGATGTCCTGACTCTATAAGATGTCGCAATTATTTATGCGTTCTTCACCTTGTCAACTACAGCCTTGAAAGCTGCGGGGTTGTTGAGGGCGAGGTCGGCAAGCACTTTGCGGTTGATCTCGATACCTGCTTTGTGGATAAGTCCCATCAACTTAGAGTAGGAGAGGTTCTCCTGACGGGCGGCAGCGTTGATACGCTGAATCCAGAGAGCGCGGAAGTTGCGCTTCTTGTCCTTGCGGTCGCGGTAAGCGTAGGTAAGACCCTTTTCCCAAGTGTTCTTGGCTACGGTCCAAACGTTCTTGCGGCAACCGAAGTATCCGCGGGTGAGTTTTAAGATTTTCTTTCGGCGTGCTCTTGAAGCAACATGATTTACTGATCTTGGCATCTTGTAAAATGTTTTTTGAATGTCAGCGGCTTAATTGCTCTTTGGTTTTTAGCTGTGCATTCGGTTAATAATAACGATTATAGAAATCACGAATTAAAAACGGTGAAACTCATCGGAGTCCTCTACCTACTACATTGCGAGCAGCTCCTTGACATTATGGATGTCAGCCTTAGCTACTGTAGAGAAGTGGGTGAGGTTTCTTTTTTGTTTCTTAGTCTTCTTGGTCAGGATGTGACTTTTGAAGGCATGTTTTCTTTTGATTTTTCCTGTTCCGGTAAGGGCGAACCTCTTTTTGGCACCGGAATTAGTCTTTACCTTAGGCATTTCTTTAATTTTTAATTAATTCGAGTTTATATAATATTTCTGAATCGGCTTTGATTGGTTGCGATTACTTCTTCTTGGGCGAAATCATGATAGTCATTCTCTTGCCTTCAAGCACCGGCATTTGCTCAAGCTTACCCAAGTCCTCAAGGGCGGTTGCAAACTTAAGGAGCAACACTTCGCCTTGTTCCTTGAAAAGGATTGAGCGTCCGCGGAAGAACACGTAAGCCTTTACTTTGGCTCCCTCCTTGAGGAATTCCATAGCGTGCTTGAGCTTGAAGTTGTAGTCGTGGTCGTCGGTCTGGGGTCCGAATCGGATCTCCTTCACAACCACCTTGGTTGACTTGGCTTTCTGCTCTTTAAGGCGTTTTTTCTGCTGGTAGAGGAATTTCTGATAGTCCAAAATCTTGCACACGGGGGGATTGGCGCTTGCCGAAATCTCGATTAGGTCAAGACCTTCTTCCTCGGCCAGACGGAGAGCCTCCTGAATGGAGTATATTCCCGGTTCCACATTGTCGCCGACGAGGCGTACCTCACGGGCTCTGATGCGTTCATTGATTGCATAAGGGTCTTTCTCTTTTTGAGGCATTCCTTTACGCTGCGGGGTGCCGCGATGCGGCTGATTTCCAGGTTTGTTATCCATTCAGTAGTTTTATTGATTTACCATATTGTTGACTTCGTCGGTCAAATATTTTGCAAAGGTAGCAATTTTCATCGTACCTTTATCGCCTTCGCCTTGTTTTCTTACGGAAATTTCACCATTTTGTGCTTCTTTTTCACCAACAATGAGCAGATAAGGTATTCTCTTGAGCTCGTTGTCGCGGATTTTCTTTCCGATTTTCTCGTTGCGGTCGTCGACAATTGCCCTTACATCGGCGGCGTTAAGCTCCTTTGCAACCTGATAGGCGTAGTCGTTGAACTTCTCGCTGATGGGGAGCACCACAGCCTGGTCGGGGGCGAGCCACAAGGGGAATCGTCCGGCGGTGTGCTCGAGGAGCACGGCCACGAAGCGTTCCATCGAACCGAAGGGTGCGCGGTGAATCATCACGGGGCGGTGCTTCTGGTTGTCGGCTCCGGTGTATTCGAGCTGGAAGCGTTCGGGAAGGTTGTAGTCGACCTGAATTGTTCCGAGCTGCCAGCGGCGGCCTATTGCGTCCTTGACCATGAAGTCGAGCTTCGGGCCGTAGAAGGCTGCCTCACCGAGTTCGGTGCGGGCTTTCAGTCCTTTTTCGGCGCAAGCTTCGATGATGGCCTGCTCGGCAAGGTGCCAGTTCTCGTCGGAACCGATGTATTTCTCCTTGTTCTTGGGGTCGCGAAGTGAAATCTGAGCCTCGTAGTTGTCAAATTTGAGAGCCTTGAAGATGTAGAATATGATATCCATCACCTTTAGGAACTCATCTTTAATCTGGTCGGGGGCGCAGAATATGTGAGCGTCGTCCTGAGTAAATCCGCGCACACGAGTAAGTCCGTGAAGCTCACCGCTCTGCTCGTAACGGTAGACCGTTCCGAATTCGGCGAGTCGCAAGGGGAGTTCGCGATAAGAGCGGGGGAACGCCTTGAATATCTCGCAGTGGTGAGGGCAGTTCATCGGTTTGAGCAGGTACTCTTCGCCCTCCTCGGGAGTGTGGATGGGCTGGAATGAGTCCTTGCCGTATTTTGCATAGTGACCTGAGGTCACGTAGAGCATCTTGTTGCCTATGTGGGGGGTGATTACCTGCAGGTAGCCGTACTGTTTTTGTATCTTGCGCAGGAATTGCTCAAGGCGGTCACGAAGGGCGGCGCCTTTCGGTAGCCAAAGAGGAAGTCCGGCGCCGACATTTGACGAGAAAGCAAACAATTCCATCTCCTTGCCAAGCTTGCGGTGGTCGCGCTTCTTGGCCTCCTCCAAAAGCACGAGATACTCGTCGAGCATCTTCTTCTTGGGGAATGTTATGCCGTAGACGCGCACAAGCTGGTTGCGCTTTTCGTCGCCGCGCCAGTAAGCACCGGCAAGAGAGGTTATCTTCACTGCCTTGATGGGGGCGGTGTTGGGGAGGTGAGGACCGCGGCACAGGTCGGTGAACGCACCTTGGGTGTAGGTGGTTATGTGACCGTCCTCAAGCTCGCTGATCAGCTCGCACTTGTACTCTTCGTTGCGCTCGCCAAACATTTTCATCGCATCGGCTTTTGCGATGTCGGCTCTGACAATGGGCTCTTTCTTTTGGGCGAGTTCAGTCATCTTGGCCTCGATCTTGGGGAAGTCGGCGGCGGTTATGGTGTGACCGTTGGGGTCGATGTCGTAGTAGAATCCGTTTTCAATGGCAGGGCCTATGCCGAACTTCACGCCAGGGTAGAGCTCTTGGAGAGCTTCGGCGAGAAGGTGGGCCGAACTGTGCCAGAAAGCGTGCTTGCCTTCCGGGTCATCCCACTTGAAGAGTTTTATTTCGGCGTCGTTATTGATGGGGCGGCTTATGTCCCATTCTTCGCCGTTGACGGTGGCCGCAAGAATGTCTTGGGCCAAGCGCGAGCTTATGCTTTCGGCAATCTGCAGCGGAGTCGTGCCGGCTTCGTACTGCCTTGAGCTCTTGTCAGGAAATGTAATTGTTATCATTGTAAATCGTTATAGTGTTTTGCCGGTGTTTTTGCCGTAGGGGCACACCTATGCAAAAAATCGACTGCAAATTTACGTAATAATTTCAATACTATCCAAACTTTCACATAATTATATTGGAAGTAATTGTCACATTTGGGATAATCGCATTCATTATGGGGGTAAGCAATCGCGGCAGTGAACAGTGGCGAGAACGGAATTGTTTAAATAACATAATTTAACGCGACTATTTGTTTATGCAATCAAAAGTTTCATCTCGATATTGGACTGTCGACCGCATCATGTGGCTTGTGATAGGGCTTGCCATGACTGCGGCATTGATATATCTGGTGCGTTATCTCAGCAATGTGTTGCTACCGTTTTTTGTTGCGTGCTTCATCGCCTACATTCTTCAGCCAATAGTGAATATGAACCGCCGGCTCACGAGAACCAAGGGGCGTGTGATTCCATCGATACTTACGCTTGTCGACATGGCGGTGGTTATAGCTCTGGTGGTCTACATATTCCTGCCGTCGGTGCTGAAAGAACTCAATATGCTTGGCGGCATCCTGAAGAGCGTGTCGTCGGGCGATGTGCAGTTGCCCAAGTTCTATGTAACGGTGGTGGATTTCATAAACAAGTACTTCAACCCCGACAATATCAGCGGAATGCTCGACGGCACTCACATCGAGGCGTTGCTTAGCAAGGGGTCGTCGCTGCTTGAGGAGTCGATAGGCGTAGTCATGGAGATTCTGTCGTGGTTGCTGACGCTGATCTACATCCTCTTCATTCTCATCGACTATCCTGAGATTTCGCGCGGGTTCAAGCTTATCATACCTCACAAGTATCGTCCGCGCACAATGGTTGTGGTGCGTGACGTTGAGAACAGCATGAACCACTATTTCCGCGGTCAGGGAGTTGTGGCTATGTGTGCCGCCGTGTTTTACTGCATCGGGTTTTCAATCGTGGGGCTCCCGCTTGCCATTCCTATGGGTATAATAGTGGGGATATTGTACATGATACCCTATTTTCAGTATGTGACGCTCATTCCGGTCGCCGCCATCTGCTTTGTATATTCGCTCGGCGGTTCGGTGGAGTTTCTGCCCGAGATGGGCAAGTGTCTGCTGGTCTATGTGGTGAGCCAGTGTATATGCGACTACGTGATAACTCCCCACATCATGGGAAAGGAGATGGGGCTGAATCCTGCCATAATACTGTTGTCGTTGTCGGTGTGGGGCAGTCTGCTGGGGATAATAGGCATGATTATAGCACTGCCGGTAACTGCCCTTATAATGACCTACTACGAGCGTTACATAAGTAATCCGGCACCCGAAACCGATGAATCGCAGCCTGCCGAGGCCGACAAGTCGGGGCCGACCGAAAGCAGATAACAATAAGAGCCGCCCTAAGAGCGGCTCTTATTGTTATTTATCTTATGCGTTGTAGAGATACCTCTTTATCGAGCGTTTGGGTGTCTTCTCAAATTCGTTGGCTATGAGCTGTATGCGGTCGACTTTTTCGTAGGGTGCCACGAGCTTGTTTAGCTCAACGAGGATGTTGTCCATCTCCTTTGGAAGCTCTTCCAAAGTCAGTCCGTACTGGTCCATCATTTCATAGTCGGGATACACGAGTGCCACAAGACGCTTGTTGCGCTCCACGACAAGACTCTCCGACACGAAGGGCATGTTGTTGAGCTTTGCCTCGATCTCTTCGGGATATATGTTCTGTCCGTTGGATGACAGAATCATGGTCTTATAGCGGCCTTTTATGAATATCGTGGCATCTTCGGAGCGTGTGCCCATATCGCCGGTGTGGAGCCATCCTTCCTCGTCGAGCACTGCGGCCGTCGCTTCGGGATTCTTGTAGTAGCCCTTCATCACGTTTACTCCTCTTACGCATATCTCGCCCGGAATGTTCTCGGGGTCGGGGCTTTCGATTTTGCTTAGCATGAGTCCGGGGAGAGTTCGTCCCGATGAGCCTACTATAAACTGTCGCCACGGGGTGTAGCTGATCAGAGGCCCGCATTCGGTCATGCCGTATCCCACAGTGAATGGAAATTTTATGCGGCTAAGGAATTCCTCGACCTCGGGGTTGAGCGGCGCGCCGCCCACGATTATTTCCTCAAACTCGCCACCGAAGGCTTCGACGAGCTTGCGGCGTATGATTGAGTAGAAGGCCTTGTCGATGCCGGGGATGGCGAGCACCCACCGCATGGCTTTCTTGGTAATCATGGGGAGAATCTGCTTGCGGTATATCTTTTCGAGAATCAGCGGGACGCAGATTACGAGATTGGGGCGCACTTGCGAGAGTGCCTTAAGCAGCAGGTTGGGAGAGGGTATCTTGCCGAAGACGGTTATGTGGGTTCCGGTGGCGAGCGGCACAAGCATGTCGAATGCACATCCGTAGGCATGGGCGAGTGGCAGGAATGAGAGGCATCGCGAGCCCTGGAAATGGAGCCGGGAGTGGATGCCGAATGTCACGTTGCCCCACAGGTTGCGATAGGTGAGCATGACACCCTTGGAAAATCCGGTGGTTCCCGAAGTGTAGTTGAGCACGGCTATATCGTCGTCGTTCATGATGGGGTAGTTCACATCGTCGGGGAAGAATCCCTTTTTATAGCGCTTCTTGAATTTGCGGGTCAGATTTTTCAGTTCACGCTCGATTTTGCGCTCGTTGAGCGGATGCTCGGCGAGTATCTTCCCGTCGGTGAGCGATATCACACCCTTTGCCTTGGGCATCTTCTCAAACTCGAATGACTCCCAGATGTTGTTGTCGACAAACAGCAGAATAGACTCGGAGTGATTTATGATGTGCTGTGCGTCGACGGGATTGAAGTCCTGAAGCACGGGCACTATGGTTGCGCCGTAGGTGATGGTGGCCATGAACACGGTTATCCACCCGGGAGAGTTCTTGCCGATAAGGGCTATCTTGTCGCCCTTTTTCACGCCTGTCATCTCATACATCAGATGCATGCGTGCGATTCCCTTGGCCATCTGGGCATAGGTGTCGGTCTTATCGGTGCTGTAGTCGGTCAAAGCAGGCAATGTCCAGTTGTCACGGAAACTGCGTGCATAAATCTCGGTTAGGGTTTCAGAAGTGCTCATTAATCCGGTTTTTAATCTGTCTTTTTCGCAAAAATAGTACAAAATATGCTTATAATAGTACAAATACGGCATAAAAATAGTTTGATTAAAAGCGATAACAGGATAAAAATTGCTAAGTTTGCACCATGATTGACAATTCGACATTTGGCAATAGCACCGCTTTGTTTCACACTTTCGGATGTAAGCTCAATTTTTCCGAGACATCCAGTGTCGCCCGAATGTTTTCAGAGAAGGGCATACGCAGGGTGCAGTCGGGCGAAACTCCCGACATAGTTGTGGTTAATACATGCAGTGTAACCGATGTGGCCGACAAGAAGTGCCGACAGGCCATCAATCGTTTCGCGCGGCTCTATCCCGAGGCTGTAATCGTGGTTACGGGATGCTATGCCCAGCTCAAAAGCGATGAAATTGCGGCCATTCACGGCGTAGACATCGTTGCCGGAACCGACCGCAAGCTTGAGCTTCTCGATTATCTTGACCGCTGGCTTGAAAACCGCCGTACCGAATCCTACATAACTCCGCTTACCGATATACGCAAGTTTGACCCTTCGTGTTCACGCGGCGACCGCACGCGTTACTTCCTGAAGGTGCAGGACGGATGCGACTATTGGTGCAGCTACTGCACAATACCCAAGGCCCGCGGCCGCAGCCGCTCGGGCACTATCGAATCCATCGTCGACCAGGCCCGGCAGGTGGCCGAGGAAGGCGGACGGGAGATTGTGCTGACGGGTGTAAACATAGGCGACTTCGGCAAGGGACGTGACGACACGTTCTTCGATCTTATAAAGGCGCTTGACAATGTTGACGGCATAGAGCGTTACCGCATCTCGTCGATAGAGCCCAACCTGCTTACCGACGAGATGATTGAGTGGGTGGCCTCGTCACGGAGGTTCATGCCGCACTTCCACATACCGCTTCAGGCGGGCTCCGACGAGGTGCTGCGGCTTATGCGCCGTCACTACGACACGGCGCTGTTTCGCCATCGCGTCGAGCGAATACGCGAGGTGATGCCTCACGCTTTCATTGGTGTCGACCTGATTGTGGGGGCGCGTGGCGAAACCGACGAACTCTTTGAGCGTTCGCGCGACTATGTGGAGTCGCTCGACATTTCGCGTCTGCATGTGTTTCCCTATTCGGAGCGTCCCGGTACACGTGCGCTCGACATCGACTACGTGGTACCGCAGGAGGTGAAGCATCGCCGCACCAATGTGATGCTGCGCATCTCGGAGCATAAGCTTGCCGACTTCGCTTCGCGTTTCAGCGGAACGGTGCGCCCGGTGCTGCTTGAGCATCAGCGTCCGCGCCGTCCCATGACGGGGTTCACCGACAACTATCTGAAGGTGGAGGTGAAGCCGGTTGCCGAATATGCCAACAAGGTGGTGCCGGTGATGCTCGGTGAGGTAATCGACAATGGTGACATGATGAAAGGACGCATTGAATTATGAAATATTGGCAATATAAACCGTTGGGATGGCTGTTTGGCGGCATATCACGCCTGCCGTTCGGGATGCTCTATGTGTTGAGCGACATTCTGTTTGTGTTGCTCTATCATGTGGTGGGTTATCGCCGCAAGGTGGCGTTGAAAAACATTGCCGACTCGTTTCCCGATAAGAGCCCTGAGGAGCACAAGGCTATATGCCGGCAGTTTTTCCGGAATTTCGCCGACTACTTCTTTGAAACTATAAAGATGAACCACATAACTGACGACGAGATGCGCCGACACACTGTAATCGAGGGTGTCGAGCAGATTGACCGTTACGTGGAGCAGGGGCGTTCGGTGGCAGTGTATTTCTCGCATTGCGGCAACTGGGAGTGGGGTACCTCGATAACCCTGTGGGCACGTAACAACCCCACCAACGGAGTGGTGTACGCCCAGGTCTACCGACCGTTGACCAACAAGTGGTTTGACGCTTATTTTCTGAAGCTTCGCAGCCGTTTCGGCTCGGTGTCGTTTGACAAGCGCATGGTGTTTCGCGACCTGCTGCTGTTGAAGCGTGACGGCGTGTTGAGCGTCACGGGATTCATGAGCGACCAGAAACCGAGTGCCGGCGATGTCACGCACGTGGTCAAGTTCCTGAATCATCCTACTGCCATGATAACGGGCACCGAAACGATTGTGCGCCGCCTCAATCTTGTGGCCTTCTACTGGGATGTCGAAAAGCCGAGCCGAGGACACTACAAGCTCACGCTGCGGCTTATAACCGACAATCCCGACTCGATGCCGCAGTTTGCCATTACCGATGTCTACGCCCGGTTGCTTCAGCAGACGATAGAGCGCAATCCGTCGATATGGCTGTGGACCCACAAGCGATGGAAATATCCCGTGCAGTATCCTTCAACCGATGAACATTGTGACTGATGGAAAAGCCCGTAGCTGTAATAATACTTAACTGGAACGGCGAGAAGATGCTCGCCAAGTATCTTCCGCAGGTGATTTCGGCCACCGATGACACAATTGCCGATGTGATCGTGGCCGACAACGGCAGTGACGACGGTTCGCTCGAGCTGCTTGAGCGGTCGTTTCCCGACGTCATTGTGGTGAAGCTTGACCGTAACTATGGGTTTGCCGAGGGTTACAACCGGGCCATAGCGGCCACCGATTATCGCTATACGGTGCTGCTCAACAGCGATGTCGCGCCTGCCACGGGTTGGCTCAATCCGCTCTATGACTACATGGAGGCGCACCCCGATGTGGGTGCCTGTCAGCCCAAGATTCGTTCTTATGCCGATCACAAGTCATTTGAATATGCCGGAGCATGCGGCGGATTCCTTGACCGTAACGGCTATCCCTATTGCCGCGGTCGCATATTCGACACCGTTGAGCGCGATTCGGGCCAGTATGACATGGTGATTCCCGTGTTTTGGGCCTCGGGTGCGGCGTTGATGGTGCGCAGTGAGCTGTATGTCAAGGTGGGCGGTCTTGACAAGGACTTCTTCGCCCACATGGAGGAGATTGACCTGTGCTGGCGCATAAAGCTTGCTGGATATGCCGTGGTGGTGATTCCGCAAAGCGTCGTGTTTCATCTCGGCGGCGGTACGTTGCCGCCCTCCAATCCGCGCAAGACCTATCTTAATTTCCGCAACAACCTGTTGCTCCTGCACAAGAATCTGCCCGACTCGTCGCGAAAGAAGCGTCTGCTGGTGCGTCGGCTGTATGATGCGCTTGCGTGGGTGAAGTTTGTCGTGTCGCTTGACTTTGCCGATGCTTCGGCCGTGTTGCGCGCTCATCGCGACTTCCGGAAGATGCGCGCCAACTACACGAGCCACCCCGATGTCGACCTGCTGCCCAAGTCGCCTGACATAGTTGTCGACTACTACCTTCGCCGACGCAAAGTGTACTCCGACCTCGACTGAGCTGTCGGAGTTAAAGGGCTGATTGTTCAATAAGTCGGTATTGATGTTATTAAATGTGTATTAAGGGTCTTAACTACATTATGTGACGGAACCTTTAATGGTTATGGGTTGTTCCTAACTATAAGGAAGGTGTTGTGTCCTTCCCTGAATCATAGTTACTTTAAATCAGCTCTCGATAGTGAGGGGTTAATGAAAAATTATGGAACAACAATACATCCTGTCGCTCGACCAAGGCACAAGCAGCTCGCGTGCCATCGTATTTGACCGCAAGGGTTCGATATGCTCTGTGGCGCAACGTGAATTTGAACAGATATTTCCCCGCTCGGGATGGGTTGAGCACAATCCTCATCAGATATGGGCTTCGCAGGCTTCGGTAATAGCCGAGGCTATATCGAAGATCGACATAAACGGAAAGAACATAGCCGCGATAGGCATAACCAACCAGCGCGAAACCACAATCGTGTGGGACCGTGACACCGAGGAGCCGATATATAACGCAATCGTGTGGCAGGACAGGCGCACTTCGGAGTATTGCGACCAGCTTCGCCGCGAGGGAGTGGTGGAGATGATACGCAGCAAGACCGGACTGATACTTGACGCCTACTTCAGCGCGACGAAAATCAAGTGGATTCTCGACAATGTTCCCGGAGCGCGCAAGCGTGCCGACGAGGGTAAGCTGATGTTTGGCACCGTCGACACATGGCTCATGTGGCGATTGACCCGCGGCGAGATTCACGTGACCGATGTCAGCAATGCGTCACGCACGATGCTCTTCAACATCCACACTCTCGAGTGGGACAAGGAACTGCTTGATATGTTTGGCATTCCGTTGTCGATGATGCCCGAAGTGAAGTCGTCGAGCGAGGTGTACGGTCACACTACATCGACCCTCTTTGCCCACCATGTGCCCATATCGGGAAGTGCCGGCGACCAGCAGGCCGCACTGTTCGGACAGATGTGTATTGAACCCGGTTCGGTTAAGAACACCTACGGCACGGGATGCTTCCTGTTGATGAACAGCGGTGAGCGTCCCATAGAGTCGAAAAACAAGCTGCTCACCACCATTGCGTGGAAGCTTGGCGACAAGGTGACCTACGCTCTCGAAGGGTCGATATTTGTCGGCGGTTCGGTGATCCAGTGGCTGCGCGACTCATTGAAGTGCATAACATCGTCGACCGAGGTGGAGGCGCTTGCCGAATCGGTGCCCGACACCGACGGGGTGTATTTCGTGCCGGCACTCACCGGACTTGGCGCGCCATATTGGGATCAGTATGCCCGTGGCGCCATATCGGGCATCAGCCGAGGCACCACGACCGCCCACATAGCACGTGCCGCTCTTGAGGGAATTGCCTATCAGACCTATGACATAGTGAAGGCTATGGAACGTGACGCCGAACTGCCTATCGCCAATCTGAAGGTCGACGGCGGAGCGTCACGCAACAATCTGCTGATGCAGTTTCAGAGCGACATATTGAATACCGATGTCATGCGTCCGCGCATTACCGAAACCACTGCACTCGGTGCTGCTTATCTTGCCGGACTTGCCGTGGGCTATTGGAGCGACCTTGACGAAGTGCGCTCTCAGTGGCAGGTTGAGAAGGTGTTCTCTCCGTCGGGCGATCTTGCCAAGGTGGCGGGTGAAATCGAGGGATGGCACAACGCCGTGAACCGGGTACTTACCGAATATCCTATAAAATAGTGCAGTCATGGAAGTTTCGCTTTTAGTCCAATGCCTTTTTGAGTTCATAGGCACATTCGTTCTCGTGTTGCTTGGTTGCGGCGTAGTGGCATGCGTGTCGCTGCGCAAGTCCAAGGGCGAGGGTGCCGGATGGGTGGTGGTGACGCTTGCATGGGGTCTTGCCGTTATGTGCGGTGTGCTCATCGCCGGGCCCTATACCGGAGCGCATCTTAATCCGGCCGTTACGTTGGGGCTTGCCGCTGCGGGTAAGTTCCCGTGGGAGTATGTGCTGCCCTACATTGTGTCGCAGATTACCGGCGGCATACTTGGAGCCGTTATTGTCTACGTATTTTATAAGGATCACTTCGATGCCACGGCTGAGGCCGAAACCAAGCTCGGTGTGTTTGCCACCATTCCTGCCATAAAGAATTATCGTCGTAACATGATATGCGAAATCGTGGGTACGTTCATTCTTGTGCTCGTTATTCTGTTTATGGGCGACAAGGAGAACTCCTCAGAGGTGGGACTTGGCAGTGTTGGCGCGTTACCTGTGGCCCTGCTTGTTGTGGTGATTGGTATGTCGCTCGGCGGCACGACGGGTTATGCCATCAATCCGGCACGTGACCTGGGGCCGCGCATCGCCCACGCCATATTGCCGATAAAGGGCAAGGGCTCCAGCCAATGGAGCTACAGTTGGGTACCCATCGTAGGCCCGCTCCTTGGCGGCGTCCTCGCCGCCCTCCTCTACCTCCTGGTCAAGGAACTCATGTAACCCCACCTCCTCACCGCCTATCATTAGGTGTTTTGATGGTCAGTGCGGATTGGGGCGCAGTGTAAAATAAATGAAATTTAAATTAAGTTGCGTCATGGCTTTATTGTGGGGAATGGCGGATTGGATTTAAATCGCTAACTTTGCAGGCGATTTTCATTTGATTTGTTGTTCAACCTATGAAGAAAGGATTGTTTGCCCTTGCGCTGGGTACATTCGGGCTCGGCATAACGGAGTATGTCATGATGAGTATTCTGCCCGAGCTGGCGGCTCAGTTCGGCGTGTCGATAGCTTCGGCCGGACACCTTATTTCGGCGTATGCCTTGGGTGTGTGCGTCGGCGCTCCGTTGATTGTACTGTTTACCCGCAACTGGCCGTTGAAGCGTATATTGTTAATGTTGATGGTTGTCTACATTGCGGGCAATCTCGGCTTTACGTTGTCGAGCGACTATACTGTGGCTTTAATCATGCGATTTATATCGGGGTTGCCTCACGGTGCTTATTTCGGCACCGGCGCGTTGGTGGCGAGCCGGCTTGTGGGCGTTAACCGCGCTACATCGGCCGTGGCGCTTATGTGTATGGGAATGACTGTCGCCAATCTGCTTGGCGTGCCGTTTGGCAGTCTGATAGGCAACACTCTTTCATGGCGTTACATATTCATGTTTGTAGTGGGCTGGGGCGTGATAACGCTGCTGGGCCTGTGGCTTATGGTGCCCCGCATGGCACCGTTGCCTCCCACCAATATAAAAGGCCAGTTCCGATTCCTTAAGAAGCGTGAACCCTGGCTGCTCATTGCGGCAACGATGCTCGGCAATGCCGGTGTGTTCAGTATGTACAGCTATGTCACGCCGTTGATTACCGATGTCACGGGACTGAGCATGGGGTTCATTCCGGTGCTCATGCTGCTTGTGGGAGCGAGCATGTGCATCGGCACTTACTATGGGGGAGCCTTGAGCGACCGCTTTACGCCGCCGCGCATGTCCTATTACATCGAGATTGTGATTTTTGTAGCACTCATGTCACTGTTCCTGTGGGCGCAGTGCAGCTGGGTGAGCGTGCCTATGGTGTGTCTTTCGGCGGCAGCGTTGTTTGCCGTGTCGCCGCCCATGCAGTTGCTGCTCATCAAGTATTCGCCCGGCGGAGAGCTTATGGGCGGAGCCATGGTGCAGATAGCGTTTAATCTCGGTAACGCCTTGGGCGCTCTCTTTGGCGGATTTCCTGTCGATTCGGGCGTGGGAGTGCGCTATTCGTCATTGATAGGCGCGGGTTTCGCCCTGACGGGAGTAGTGGTGCTATACCTGTTCAGACGACACATAGCGCAACGCCTTGCTACTCCTGACCGGTGAGGCAGTATTTGAGTCGGGCCTTTGCCTCATCCCAAGGGATGTAGATGCGGCTGTCGTCGGGAAGCAGTGGCACGGGACATTCGTTGAGGTCGAAGCGCACGTAGTAGCGGCCCGAAGTGGAGCGGAACACGATGATCTGCAGATTGGAGGCCATGGGTACAACGTGGAAGTTGTGCCAGTGTTGCGCAACGCTCTCCATGTCGTCGGTCACGTAGTAGCATCCCGGAAGACGCATAAGCGACAGCAGCGGCATCATGGTTTCGGCGTGTCCAAACCGCAACATCACTTTAATCGAGTCGTTGCGCCCGGCAATGAAGTCGTCGGTCGTGGTGATGAGGTTGTCGAGCAACTTTGACGCTATCGAGGCGGGGAGTGTCGTCAGTGACGACGCCGTGCGTTGCAGATATTGCTTCAGATTGTTGCACGCCCACAGCGCGTTGAGCTCCTCGATGCTGAAAAAGGCCGTTATGTGCCCGTCGATGCTCATTGCCCTCAATCCGGCAAGCAGCCCGTACTCGGTCATTGACAGTTCCTGCGCCTGCTTGCGGTCGATAGGATAGTCGGCTCCTATGGCCCTGATTATGGGATTGGCCGGAGCATGACTGTCGAAGTAGCTGTCGTAGACGGGTTTCCAGGAGCCATCCTTGCGATAGTCGACATACTCCTTGTTGAGGTCAAACGGACGCATGAGCGGTGAGTTGACGCGTCCCGAGTTGGTCGATATGTCGATGTGGTTGTTGATCGAGGCCAGCTCATGGGTGAATGAATACATGCTCATGATGCATCGCGGCACGTAGGAAGAGATTGCCGTCACGGTGCCGTCGTCAAACAGCTGCGGATAGGTTTCGCGCATTCGGCTTGCAATGCCTCGCTGCTCGGCCATTCCGAGCGGGTCGAGGGTTCCCCAGCGTCCGGTGCTATACATGACCACATTGTAGGTGAGTTCGAGCAGCATGCGCCCTGTCTGGGTTATAGTGCCGGCCTTTTCAGCTTTCTGCAGTATGTCGAGCAGTGTCATCGCTCTTTCATCGCTTGCCGGGAATCGGGCACCGTGTCGTCCCACATGATTTATCATTACCGCTTGGAGCGAATCGGGGTGGGTGAGCAGTGAGTCGGGAGCGGGATAGGGCTTGGCACTGCCCATGAGGTCGAGCAATGTGTATCGGTCGGACGCATTGAGGTTCCAAGTGAGCATGGCTGATAGAAGGAGCGCTGCGAAAATAAAAAGGCGTTTCATTCGTTTATAAGTTAAAGCAAAAATTTTATGGCGATGGAAATCCCTTCGGAAATACGACATCTTATTGATAACAACGAATTTGAGGCCGCTATTGTTGGGCTGAATGATGCGATTGAGGCCGATTTATGCAATGTTGCCTGCTATCTTGAACGAGCCAGGCTCAACTGGAAGCTCGGGAGGAGGCGCGAGGCAATAAACGATTACTACAAGGCCGCCGAACTCGATCCCGACGGTCCTGCCCGGCAGGCTCTCGAACACATATCGGGAATCATGCAATTTTACAATAAGGACCTTTACAATCCTTGACCGAAAAAAGGCGAAAACGGGGCTGAAAACGTGTCAGCTATGTTAAATAAAGTTAACTAAGTGGGATAATATTTGCGTGTTTTCATGTTGACCGTGAATAAGATAGAAAAAAATATTAAAAAATGCCGTGTTAAATAAGTTTTTTTGTAGATTTGCAAATGTTTTCTGGTTTAAACATAGAAAGACACTTACATTAAGTTAATTGTGCTATTAGTTTTAGGCGAAATTATGGAAGAATCTGCAAAGAAAAGAGGCGGGCGGCGTCCCGGTGCCGGCCGTAAGAAGTCTACTGTAAAGCGCTATGGCTTTAACGCTCCTGCGACTGTCCACGCGGTTCTGCAACAGGTCGACAGCATTACTGATTTTATCTGTGAAGCTGTATTGAAGCATGGCCAAGACAAGGGTCTGTGCTGATCTGAATGACGATTCCGACGACTAAAAATATCGCAGGCAATGACTCAATGAAAAAATGTCCTCCAAATTTAAGGTTTGGAGGACATTTTTTTGATTGTCGGTGAATGTATTTCATGAGAAAAATCGTTAAATTGCATCGATTATTAAAAAATGGTCGATAATGGGATTGAATGATGTAAGATTTATAGAAGTTCCCACAGCAAGCGACTCCCGGGGCAGCCTGTCGTTTATCAGGTCGATGACCGAGGTGCCGTTTGAAATCAAGGAAGTTTATTATATATATGATGTGCCGGCGGGAGCTGTGCGGGGCGGCCACTCCCATCGCAAGGCTCATCACGTGCTTGTGGCATTGAATGGCGGCGTGACGGTGAGTCTTGACGACGGTGTCGACAAGGCGGTCTACACGCTCGACTCCCCGAGGAGTGCGCTATACATGCCGGCGGGCATCTGGCTCGGCGAATTCAATGTTGAATCGATGTGTCTTGTAGTGTCATCGGAGCTGTACTCGGAGGATGAGTATATGCGTGACTATGACGAATATTTGCGATTCAGGGGGCTGCGATGAAGGATGGTGGATTGCGATATCCGTTTCTCGATCTTGGAAAGGTCAACGAGCGTTATGCGGCGCAGCTGAAGGAGGCGTGTGCCCGTGTCATCGACGGCGGGCGTTACATCGGCGGCGATGAGGTTGAGCGGTTTGAATCGGAATTGGCGGCTTATTGCGGAGTGCGACATACCGTGGGAGTGAGCAACGGGCTTGATGCCCTGAGGCTCATATTGCGAGGCTATATCGAGATGGGCGTCATGTCGCCCGGTGACGAAGTGATATATCCTGCCAACACCTACATAGCTACCGTGCTTGCCATAACTCATAACGGGCTTGTACCGGTGCCTGTGGAGCCCGACCGCGTAACCATGAACCTTGACTCCCGATTGATAGAGCGCAGCGTGACATCACGCACCAAGGCGGTGGTAACGGTGCATCTCTATGGCCGCCCATGCTACGACGCGGTGATGCGTGACATTGCGGAGCGACACGGACTTAAGGTAATAGAGGACAATGCGCAGGCCATAGGTGCGAGTGTCGACGGCCGCGTGACGGGTTCGCTTGGCGATGCCGCGGCATTCAGCTTCTATCCTACCAAGAATCTTGGAGCGTTGGGCGACGGAGGTGCCGTTACGACCGATGACGATGAACTCGCCTCGGTGGTAGCCGCTCTGCGCAACTACGGCATGACGGCGCGTGACATGAACCGCTATGCGGGATTTAACTGCCGACTTGACACGATACAGACGGCGATGCTGTTGGTAAAGCTCGGCCGACTCAGGGAGGAGATCGACCGTCGTCGCGAGCTTGCGGCAATCTACGACTCGATGCGCAACGACATGGTGACTCCCGCCGACGCCTCATGTCACGGACATGTCTATCACCAGTATGTGGTCACGGTGGAACATAGGAAGCGTTTCATGGATTACATGGCCGCTCACGGAGTGGGGACTATGGTGCATTACCCGGTGCCGCCCCACAGGCAACCGTGCTATCAGGGTGTCATCGATGCCGAGTGTCCAGTGGCCGAATACCTTGCCGACCACGTAGTGAGCCTGCCCATAAGCCCGTGGTGCACATCGACCGACGATGCGCGTGACATAGTTGACATTATCAATCATTATAAATAAACAGAGCCGCAACCCTGACAGCAGGCTGCGGCTCCATATACTTGAATTTCTGATAATGGGAGAGGAGAATGATTTATAGCATCTTCAATGCGGCTTCGTAATCGGGCTCGTTGGTTATCTCATCGACGAGCTGACGGTAGATTACCTTTCCGTTTTCATCGATGATGACCACGGCGCGGGCCAAAAGACCCTTCAGCGGACCGTCGACAAGCTCTACGCCGTACTCCTTTGCAAATTCGGGTGAACGGAATGCCGATGCCGGTATAACGTTCTTTATGTTCTCAACGGTGCAGAAGCGCTGGGCAGCGAATGGCAGGTCCATCGACACGCATAGCACTATCGCGTCCTTCTTGTCGGCAGCCTTTTCGTTGAACTTCCTTACGCTTGTGGCGCACACGGGAGTGTCGAGGCTGGGAAATATGTTCAAAACGATTTTCTTTCCGGGAAAGTCGCTTATGTGCAGCTCCTTGAGTTCGGGGCCTACTACTGAAAATTCAGGCGCCTTGTCGCCTGCCGAAGGCATTCTTCCGCCGGTGTGGCAGGCGTTACCTTTAAAATATACGGTTTCCATGTTGTTATTATTTATATGTTGTTATACAATGTTACCGGCTCTTTGCTGCAAGAGCCATCTTTTGTATAACAACCGAAGTCAGCTCATTGTTGTAGCCGAGTATCACATCGTCGACAACTCCGTCGGTGCCCACGATTATTGAAACGGGGTAGGAGCTTACTCCGCAGTCGCGAGCGAGCGACTTGGCATTCATCAGTATGTGTTCGCCCATCAGCGGCTGAGGTATTATTTCATCAATTATGTCGGTATTGGTGCTCACGAACGCCCAGATCACATCGGCGTTATAGGGCAACGCCTCGATGCTTTTGCGGATATCGTTGACTGTCGCTCGGGCAAATGTCGATGCCGGGTCGATGATTACGATGAGGGTGGGTGTGCGGAACTTGTCGCCGAGCAGCCTTGAGTAGCGCTCGCCTGTCGTTGTGGGCAGCGAGAAGGCCGGCAACCGTTGCTGCGGCAGATTCTCGATGGCGTAGTTGCTTTCGCGGTACTTCTCGAATATATCGGGGTACATCTCGCGAAGTCCTTCTTCGCTTATCTCGGCGCAAGGTGCCTTGTCGGCCGCGTAGGAGTAGTCGGAAATGAGGGTCTGCTCGGCAAGCGCGCCGGGATTGTTCTCTATTTCGGAATAGAGGGGCATCGAGGTTACGGGGTCGAAAGCGTAGGTAATCTCCTTATATACCTCGCCTCCCATTGTCATTACCGCTTCAATAGCGTTGCAACGGCGGTCGGCCACAACGGTGTCGGCGTGGAACGAGTAGGTATATTCGGGGCTTGTGACGATGGTCATCAGCTCCTCGGCGATGAACTGAGGCAGCAGAGTCGTGAACTGAGCCGAGCGCTGCACTCCGGGAAGGGCGGCAGCCGAGCGTCCGCGCGGTCGGAACGGTATAGAGTCCCACTCGTAGTGATATTCCAGCAGTCGGTCGCCACGGAAATTGTAGGCGTTACCGTCATAGTAGGCTGAGAAGCCGGTGCTTTCGCCGTCGGGAGTGGCGAGCGACCAGTTGATAAGATAGTCACATGGCGCAAGCGAGTCGCCGGGAGCGTTCATGGAGTTGAGCTTCACGGTGTAGGACACATCGGCCTGAAGCGACATGAGCACCTGATATTTCACGGTCGATTCGTAACATTCAACATTTTTCAAAGACTTGATAATATCGTCTATCCCCTGAGCAGCAATGCTCAAAGGATAGACAATAAGTATCGCCATTAACAATCGCATTTTCCCATTCATAAATAAATAATTGTAACGTTCATTGATATAACGCCGATTTTCCGATAAAAGTTTTGAAGTGTGAAAAAAATATGTTAATAATTCCGCCATGCCATCAGTTGCCGGCTGACAGCGCATTTGTTAAATTGGAATAAAAGGGATGGAGAGCTAAAACCCGTGCCGTGATTGGTTGTTATAACGGTAGTTTTAATTTATAGTTAAAGATTATGGGACATAAAAAAGAGAAATCATTGCTAGAGAGGGCTTTGGCCAAGGAGGAGATAAATCTTGCCGAATATTCGCTTGAAGAGGTGAAGAAGGTAATCGAGGATCTTGTAGAGCTTCAGTTAAACAAAATCCATCGTGAAGAGATAATAAGGCTTCAGGATGCCATGATAATGGCATCGGAGAAGGTCAAGAAGATACTCCAAAGCGAGAAATAATAAGCAAGGGGCGGTTCAGAGTTGAGCCGCCCCTTTTAATGCCTGCATACAATCACGGGGATTGATGCCTCTCGGATACAAGAAAGCCACTTGATTCACATCAAATGGCTTTCGTCGTCTAATCTATTTAGTATGAAATGAATAGTTACGACATCGGTGGCTGGTTATCGAGAACCACCGAAAATCCATACATTTTCAGTGAATAGATAGTTGCCGGCCTCATTTCCGCTGCCAAATGCCGCGGATACGTTGGGATTGGAAACCACGTCGCTGTTGCCGTAGGGCAGTCGGAGCGGCCATTGGTTTTGTCCTCCCGAAGTGTTATTTGGATTTTGCAATGTGATGAATTCCTGACCGAGAGCCTTGCAGCGACGGATGTCGTTGTAGGTCTGAATCTGCTCGTCACGTGCCTGTGCAATGTATTTCTGCACCATGATTTCGGCGAGCGAGGCCGAGCCGATTGAAGCGATGTAGTCGGCAGCCGACGAGGGGTCAAATCCGATCATGCCGTCGCTCAGCGCGTAATCCTCAAATGATGCGGTTACGGCTTCGGCGAGTTCGGCTGAAGCGTCCTGTCCGAGTCGAGCCTTTGCTTCGGCGATGATGAAGTACAATTCGCTCTTGCTCAGCAGGTGCAGTGTAGCGGCTCCGTTTTTCACACTTCTCGATTATCTGCTTGATGTTCATGAGGTTGCCGTAGGCGGCATTCCACTCGTTATTGTAGGTCGAGCTTGCAGCTGTTTCGGAGCGCATGCGCAGTTCGGCTTTCATGAGCTGGTTGTTGCTTGTTCCGAATATCTGTTCGGTGAAAGATGCCACATACCATGCGTAGGCACCGCCCCAAGTCGAATAGCCTGTTCCGACGATTGCGTCGGTTATCTGAAACTTGGCGTTAACGCTCGATGCCGGCGGATTGGACTCGTCCTTGTTGATTTCATCCATCAGGTTCTCGGAGCATGAGGTCATTGCAGCGCCGAGTAAAGCCATATATAGAAATTTCTTAAGCATTGTCTTGTGTTATTAGTCAAGTTTATACATTGTGAATATTAGAATGTCATTTTGAGTCCGCCGCCTATAGAGGTGGTGTTGGGAACTGAGAAGCGTTCAAAGTAACCGCCCATGTTGTTGCCTGCCTGTGCGCGAACCTGAGGATCAACAAATCCGCCGAGCATGATCGACTCTACGCCTTCGGCAAGTTCCACAACCTTGTTGTCGACTGCGGTGAAGTTTACGCCGAGGTTGAGGTCGTAGTCACGGTGCTGAAGCACAGCCATGTTAAGACCGATTTCGTGGGACCATGTGCGCATCTTTCCGGCGTTGGTCATCAGGTACTGGTAACCTGTAGAACCTGCGGTGGGCACCGAGAAAATCTGGTCGGTTACATTCTGGTAGGATACGGTGTATTCAAGGCGAACACGGTCGTTGATGCCCGGCAGGTGGAATGACCAGTACTTTTCAGTATCCTGCATGTTTTCGGCGGGTGCTTCATGTACTTCCCAATAGAGATCGTCGGGGTAGTCGTGAACGAAGTCGCTGTAGGCCAGCTGACGGGGATAAAGTGGCCGAATCAGTGCCGATGAATTGCCGTTGGTTATCTCAAGGTCAAATCCCCGCTTCACGGCATCACTTCCCGATTCCCGGCGATGAGGAGAGCGCAAAGTGGATAAGGGCGATAGGTGAAACCGACGGCAACTACCTTTGGGTGGGTACCGGTGGCGGCTTATGGCGTCTTGACAAAAATTCGGAGGAGCTTGTAAGATACGGCGAGAATGACATCACGAAGTCGGTAAAAGCCTTTGCCAATGATGAAAACGGCAACTTCTACATAGGAGGAGAGGAGGGGCTGTTCATGATGCGTAACGGTAAGTTGTGCTATATAGCGATAGAAAGCAATGTGTTGTCATCGGCCAACAGGGTTAATGACATGACTGTCGATGAAAGCTCTCGCAGGCTTTATGTGGCCACTGACCAAGGCGTTTATTCGCTTGACATGGACAACGGCTTCAAGGCCGAGAAACTCGGAAATTCCAACATGACATTCAGTGCGATATATGAGTGTGACGACATGCTCTATCTCGGAACCCGCAATCAAGGTCTTTGGCGTTACGACCTTAAGCGTGACGCGCTGTCGGGTTATGCCGATGTGGGGTCAACCGTGGTAATGGACATGTTTGGCGACGGTAATCGACTATATGTGGCTACCGACGGAAACGGACTTCAGGTGGTGGACATGGAGAGCGGGGCGGTTGTCGACAGCTACGACATGTCGGGTAGTCACGGCAAGAGCATACGCTCCAATTCGGTATATTCGGCGTTACGTGACTGCGAGGGGCAGATGTGGCTCGGTTTCTATCAGCTCGGCGTGGACTTTACGATGTATAGTAACTCTCTATTTGAAACATACGCCTATCAGCCGCATCTTGATACCGAGGGAGTGCTTACGCGAACGATTCTTGCCGACGGAAGCCGCAGGCTGATAGGATTTCGTGACGGATTTTGCTTTATAGACGAGGATAACGGCACATTCGAGCGTTACTATGCATCGGACATGAGGTCGCCTATGGTTGTGTCGAGCATTCTTTATGAGGGAAAGTATCTGATAGGCACCTACGGAGGCGGATTGTACGTGTTTGACCCCGAGAGGTTGACATTAAGCAACTTTGAGCCGGGCTATGACGACACATTCAAGAACGGCCATATATTTGACTTTGAAATCGACCGTGACGGCGACTTGTGGATATGCACTTCCAACGGATTGTTCCGACATGAGCGTGACGGAAACAACGTATATTACAACCGACTGAACTCAAAGCTGCCCGAAGGCAACATATTCGGCATATTCTTTGACTCGACCGGGCGAGGGTGGATATGCGGCGAGAAGGGGCTGTGCCTGTGGGATGCCGAGTCACGGCAACTTGTAGGTGACATTCTGCCTGACAAGTTCATCCATAACACAAGGGTGAGGAGAATATGCGAAACCGGCGACGGCCGATTGCTGTTCATCTATGACAAGAACAGGATGTTTGAGTCGGATATAGAGATAAAGAATTTCGGAACGCTGACAACGCCGGTGCCGCTTGACAACAAGGATATGGACATGCTCATCGACAAGGAGGGCTGGATGTGGCTCATAACGACCAGCGGACTCTATCGATGGGACGGAAACAAAGTGTTTTACTCCTACAACTTCAATGACGGACTGCTTAGCCAAACGTTCTTTCACTCGGGAAGCGACATGGATGATGATGGCCGGCTGTGGCTGTGCAGCTCACAGGGACTCGTCACTGTTGACATAGACAATGTAACGGAGCGTCAGCGTCCCTACCGGATTGCGATAACCGATGCCTCGGTCAACGGAATTGACTCATTCGGGAAATTGGATAGAACGGGTGACAACAGCTATGAGATGCGCCTTGACAATGGGGGGGAGGTGAATCTTGCCGTGAAGGTGTCGGGATTCAGTTACTCACACCCCGGCGATGAGGTGTTTCAATATAAGCTTGACAATGCCAAAACATGGAGCGTAGTCGAGGGACAACATACCATACTGTGTACCGACCTGAAACTTGCCGGACTTGCCTCGCTTGTCAACACTACATCGCCGGCGCTATCCTACATGTTCAACCAGTATCTCAACACCAATTATTACGACTACATCAACAATTATCGCATAGAGGAGTTTAAAAGACTCGTGAGCGAACCTGAAAGTGAGAAGTACACGTTGAGCGCACTCGCCGCCAAGTGCGGATTCAGCTCACGCGCATCGTTTTTCCGCTATTTTAAAAGAGCCTCTTCCATATCGCCGAGCGAATACGTAAAGAGCATAGGTAAAAACAACAGGGAACAGGACCTTATTGTAGGGAAAATGTAACGCGGACAGGCCTGAGTCGATGTGACACGCGGCTCAAATAATTTGAGTCAAAGTGTATCATATAAGTTAAAGTATTTATAATCAATGGCGAATGGCGCATTGTGTCTAAGATAATATAGTGAGATGCTTAAACTGTGGGAAAAATGCATGAATTGTGATTATTGTAATACCTTTGCGATTGTAATCTAAATCGCAAGCCCAATGGAAACAAACGACATCGCCGGTGTAATGCCCGAAAGCCAGTGCTTTCGGAGTGATTCCTTGGATGATGTGATTGCCAAGGCATACGTGAGTCATCGTGACGGAATATTGCGTTACATACACTCGGCCATAAACAACAGAGCGGAAGCCGAGGACCTGGCTCAGGATGTGTTCTTGCGGATTCTCGATTACAGGATGCTTATAAATGAAGCGACAATAAAGTTCTTCATGTATAAAATCGCCAGGAACCTGATATGTGACTATCTGCGTCGTCATCAAGTAAGGCAGGAGTGTTACGACTACATATATTATAATGTGTCGTCGCCGGAAACCGAATCGGCCGATTGCCTTGCGATAACTAAAGATATCGCATCGCTTGAGCGTGACATCATAGCTCGGTTGTCGCCGCAGAGAAGGGTCACCTACAGGATGAAGCGTTTCGGGCTCATGACTTGCAACGAAATCGCCTGCCGGTTGAAGCTGTCGACTCGCACTGTTGAAAACCACTATCGACACGCCTGTCTTGAAATAAGAGATTACATGAAGAGATGTATATGATATTTTAGTATCTACCCAAAATTAATGTCACCGCTTTTATTTTTGAAATTGATTGAAGAGTATTTTATTAGGCGGAATTAGATGAAGGCTGCATCGGAATTGTGAATTTACGGTGCAGCCTCTTTCTTTAGTCCTACTCCGCTCGGGTGGTTAATATTTATTGTCGAACCGGCTCTAAATAAAGCAGAAGGAGGCTGTGCCTCAATTAAGACACAGCCTCCCCACTATAAATAGTTGAAGCGCTATAAAAGCCTAACGCATTTCGAGGTAGGTGACCTTGTCCATGTCGCCATAGTCGAGGTTTTCACCACCCATACCCCAGATAAACATGTAGTTGCTCGTTCCGGCAGCAGCGTGTATCGACCATTCGGGCGACATTACGGCCTGCTCGTTGTGAAGCCAGATGAGTCGGTTCTCCTGAGGCTCGCCCATCAGATGACAGATTGCGTTACCTTCGGGAACGTTGAAATAGAAGTAGGCTTCCACGCGGCGGTCGTGGGTGTGAGCCGGCATGGTGTTCCAAACGCTACCGGGCTTGAGTTCGGTAAGTCCCATCTGAAGCTGACAGGGGCCTTCCTCAAGCACATTGGCAACGATGAGCTGATTGATTACTCGGTCGTTGCTCTCCTCCATCGATCCTGCGGCAAAAGAGTTGGCCTTTATGGAGCCTTTGCGACCGTCGATTGTTATGAGCTGGGTCTTATAGGCTTTGTGGGCCGGAGTCGAGTTGATGTATAATCGAGCAGGATTGGCTGCGTCCTTGCTGCGGAAAGTGACATTCTTGTTGCCACGGCCCACATAGAGGGCATCCTTGAAGTTGAGCTCATAGTCCTTGCCGTCAACACTTACTATGCCGGGGCCGCCGGTGTTGATGACTCCGAGTTCGCGACGTTCAAGGAAGTATTCGGCCTTCAGCGGGTCGATTGTTTCGAGTGTCACCGTCTTTGCAACGGGAACAACGCCACCGAAAATGAGGCGGTCATACATGGAGTAGGTAAGGTTTATCTTATCATTCTCCATGACCTTGGGCATAGTGAAGTGAGAGCGAAGCTGATTGGTGTCGTAGTTCTTGACATCGTCGGGATGGCAGGCTCTCATAATTGTATAGCTTGTCGACTGTGCGCTTGCTCCAAATGCAATTGAAGCAGCTATCAGAGCTGACATGAATAAAGATTTCATTGCAGTTAAGTTTTGGGCTGTTTTGTAATGTAGTTATTTGGTGCGACATTCGGCGGCATATCCAATAGCTTCAGCGCACTTGTCGGATATGTATTGCCAGTCGGCGGCTGCTATCTTGTCCTTGGGGAACAACTTAGAGCCCATTCCCACGCAATAGACGCCTGCAGCAAACCAAGCCGAGATGTTTTCGCGTGTAGGCTCGACGCCTCCTGTCACCATGAGCTTTGACCAGGGCATGGGGGCGGTGAGTCCCTTAACAAATTTCGGGCCGAGGACATCGCCGGGGAATACCTTGCAGAGGTCGCATCCGCACTCCTGTGCAGCGCCTACCTCCGACACGGTTCCGCATCCGGGGGTGTAGGGTACTGAACGGCGGTTGCAGACGCGTGCCACTTCGGGATTGAAGAGCGGGCCAACGACGAAGCATGCTCCAAGCTGCAGATAGAGTGCGGCGGTAGCGGGATCAACCACTGAACCCACACCTACGGCGAGCTCGGGACACTCCTTTGCGGCATACTTGACAACTTCGGCAAATACCTCGTGGGCGAAGTCACCGCGGTTGGTGAACTCAAAAGCTCTCACACCACCGTCGTAGCAGGCTTTTACCACCTGCTTGGCAATCTCGGGATTGGAGTGATAGAACACGGGTACGATGCCGGTTATGCGCATCTTGGCCAATACATCTATTTTATCAAAACGTGCCATATAATCAGTAATTTTCGTATTATCGGGTTATTGTTAAATGCATAATACTATCGCTGTACTCGTCCGTTGGCGTTTCCTCCGGCAAGAGCCTCCACTTCGGCTATGCTGACGAGGTTGAAGTCGCCGGGAACAGTGTGCTTGAGTGCCGATGCCGCTACTGCAAACTCGAGCGCCTCACCTTGGGTCGACATTGTGAGAAGACCGTGAATAAGACCACCTGAGAATGAATCGCCGCCACCTACGCGGTCAACGATGGGGTTGATGTCGTAGCGACGCGACTCGTAGAAGTCGGTGCCGTTGTAGATCATGGCCTTCCAACCGTTGTGGGTTGCCGAGAATGATTCACGGAGAGTCGACACGACATATTTGAATCCGAACTCTTCGGCCATTGCGCGGAAGATGCCGCGATAGCCTTCGGCTGAAGTTTCACCGGCTTCGACATCGGCATCGGGCTTGAATCCGAGGCATAGTTCGGCATCCTCTTCATTGCCGATGCACACATCGACATATTTCATCAACGGACGCATTACCTGTTGAGCTTTTTCGGTAGTCCACAGCTTCTTGCGGAAATTGAGGTCGACCGATACAGTTACACCGTGACGCTTGGCCGCTTCGCAGGCAAGGCGAGTAAGCTCGGCTGCAGCATCGCTTATGGCCGGTGTGATTCCGCTCCAGTGGAACCAGTCGGCACCTTCCATAATCGCGTCAAAGTCGAAGTCTTCGGGCTTTGCTTCGGCGATTGCCGAGTGAGCGCGGTCGTAGATTACCTTTGACGGACGCATCGAGGCTCCTGTTTCGCAGTAGTAGATGCCCACGCGGTCGCCTCCGCGAGCAATAAAGTCGGTGTTCACGCCGTAGCGACGGAGTGCGTTTACGGCAGCCTGTCCTATTTCGTGCTTGGGAAGTTTGCTGACAAAGTATGCGTTGTGGCCGTAATTGGCGCAGCTGACTGCGACATTTGCCTCACCTCCACCCCAAATGGCATCAAAAGAGTCGACTTGAACAAACCGGCTGTTGCCTTCGGGCGACAGACGGAGCATGATTTCGCCTAATGTAACTATTTTACTCATAGCTAATGACTTTTTTCGTTTCTTAATATATTATATAATGTAAGTTATATTATTCGGTCGTTTCAATGCGCTCGGAATTGTCCTTAATCATTGCACGCTGGTTGCGGATTATGAGCACTCGGTTGTACCACATAAGTCCCATCGTGACGATGACAAGGATTCCGGCACCTATCCATTTTAACGATTGACAGCATTGGAATATTATCCAAGCGAGCGGACTTGATGCAAAATCAAGGCTTCCACCCTCAAATCCCTGCGGTATCGCTACGGCACTGTCGCCTGTGGCGGCATATACATCCTTGGCTGCAAGCGTGAACCATGAAGCCAGATTGGTGACCATGTACAGACCGATGACGATGACTACAAGACCGATGATGAATGTCTTTACGACATTACCGCGGGTGAAGGGGAGAACGAGGGGGAACACGTAGAACATTCCCGCAAGCGAGGCGAGGGGAAGGAACTGGTTGCCGGGCAGGAATACCGCAAGCGCGATGGTGACGGGAATCAAGAGCAACGACACCACAAGGGTGGTGGGGTGACCGATGACGAGCGCCGGGCTCATGCCGATGTTCAATCCCTCGGCTCCGCGGAACTTGCGTGCGATGAGGCTGCGCGTAGCATCGCTTATGGGCTTCAGTCCCTCGATGAAAAGCACAGTGACGCGAGGAATGAGTTCCATAACGGCACCCATCTTGATTCCGAGTCCGAGTATGTAGGGTATGCGGTCGACTATTTCGGACCATGAATTGCAAGTAAGGCAGCCGATGGCTATTCCTACAATCACTCCGAGGAAGAGGGGTTCGCCGAGAAGACCGAATTTTTTCTTCAGGCCTTCGGCATCGACATTCAGCTTGTCGAAGCCCGGAATTCGGTCAAGACCCTTGTTGATAATCCATGCAAAGGGGGCAAATCCTCCGCAGAAAGGCTGAGGAATCGAGATGCCGTCCATGCCCTCGTAGAAATCCTGGAATTTCTTGGCTGTCATGTCGGCTATAATAAGCGTGATGGCATAGCATATAATGGCGGCAAAGAATCCCCATGCAAGTGATCCGGATGCAAAGTAGACAACTGCTCCGATGAATGCGAAGTGCCAGTAGTTCCAGAGGTCAATGTTGACCGTGCGTGTAGTCTTGGTGAAGAGCATCAACAGGTTGACTCCGAGGCACACGGGGATGATGAATGCTCCCACGGCCGTGTTGTAGGCAACGGCTGCGGCAGCGGGCCAGCCCATGTCGAATACATGCAGCTGCAGATCGTAGATGCTGACTACCGTGTCGAGAGCCGGGCCGAGGCTCGATGTGAGCAGGGCGGTGATTACCGACAGTCCCACGAATCCTACACCCACCTTAAGGCCGCTTTTAAGAGCGTCGCCGAATTTGATGCCGATGCACAATCCGAGCACGGTGAAGATTATAGGCATCATCACCGCAGCACCAAGTCCGATTATATATTTGAAAACTTCTTCCATTGCTCTGCGAATTTATTTTACGGTGACTTTCAACGGGCTTTGCGACTTGCGATAGGCGCTTTTCAGTTCCTCCTCCCACTCGTCCATAGTGGCTACATCGCCTTTGCTCCATCCTGAACCCCAGTAGTAGGTGAAGGGGGAGTCGGGGGTGTATTCCACCGGTGCGAGAAGATGGCCTACGGCATCGCCTGCGGGGACGTTGAGCGGCTTGTTGATCATGTCGTCGAATTCGCCTGGAACCATTACGCCAACGAATATCACGCCGTTGCCGTTGGCGGCATTGTCGGTAGAGTCGGCATAGGCCATGTAGTGGTTTTCGGTGTCGATCGAGTAGCCGTCGGGGTTCTGTCGATGAACGACTATGCCGGGAGCCACACGGCCTTTAGCGGAGAGTCCCGAGTAGCTGACAGTCGTGCGGTTGAGGTGTGAACCACGATCAAGGCTAATGACGCGGGTTTCAACTACGTTGGTGTCGCTTGCCACTGTCAACGGGTTGTAGACAAGACGGGTGGTGAAGCGCAGCGGGCCGTTGTCGAGGACTTCCCACTCCTTGAAACAGTAGGGATAGACGATGCTGTCGTTGTCGACAAGGAGAGCGGCTGTGCCTCCTCCAAGAGTGGGACCGACGGCATAGACATCCATTCCGTTGCCGTGGTCGACATGGAATGAAACGCGATTCACGCGGTCCTCATAGTAACGGTGCTCGAGAATCGGGGTTTCGACCGACTTTGTCCAGATGTCGTAGCCGAAGGCGCGTTCTCCGCTTGCTTGCAGGGCCGGGCCGTAGGCACGATAGGCGCTCTTGTCGTTCTCCCAGGCCATGTCGTCCTTGCGCTCGGGAAACAGGCGACCGTAGACGATGGTGTCGACGGGAGCGGGAGTGCCGGGACGAAGGGTGTAGTCGGCGCTGCTGTTGGCGGCTACGGTTGCCGGAAATATGAGCAGGTTGTCGTAGGTGAGCTGATAGGGCACTTCATTGCCTTCGGAATTGACAATCACGAAGCTCTCGCCTGCAGGAAGGTTAAGCGAGGCCATGTCGACGGCTGTGATTTCATCAAAACGGTCGATGTCGAGCTGATTGGTGACTGTGATGCTCTTGGTTGAGTTGCTGTACCCTACAGCTGCCACGCCTATTGCGAGGCAGCTGAATAACTTTGTCAATGCATTCATTACTTGGGCTGTTTACCGATGTAAGCAAGTATGCCTCCGTCGACATAGAGTACATGTCCGTTGACGAAGTCGGAAGCGTCGGAAGCGAGGAATACGGCCGGACCTTTGAGATCGTCGGGAGTTCCCCAGCGAGCTGCCGGAGTCTTTGCGATAATGAATGAGTCGAAGGGGTGGCGGCTTCCGTCGGGCTGGCGTTCACGCAGGGGAGCGGTCTGCTCTGTTGCGATGTAGCCCGGGCCTATGCCGTTGCACTGGATGTTGAATTCGCCATATTCCGATGCGATGTTGCGGGTGAGCATCTTCAATCCGCCCTTTGCAGCTGCATAGGCCGATACGGTTTCACGGCCGAGCTCACTCATCATTGAGCAGATGTTGATGATTTTGCCGTGTCCTTTCTTTTTCATGCCGGGAATGACGGCCTTTGAGCAGATGAACGGTCCAACGAGGTCGACATCAATCACACGACGGAACTCGTCGGCGGCCATCTCCTCCATAGGTATGCGCTTGATTATGCCGGCATTGTTTACAAGAATGTCGATTGTGCCTACGGTGGCTTCAATGTCGGCGACCATGGCCTTTACCGATTCCTCGTCGGTGACATCACAGAGATAGCCTTTGGCGTCGATGCCAAGCTCCTTATAGGCTGCAGCTCCGCGTTCAAGTGTTTCACGACGTGAGCAGTTATATACTATTTTGGCTCCGGCTTCAGCAAATGCCTGAGCTATTGCAAGTCCAATTCCATAAGCGGCTCCGGTTACTAACGCCACTTTTCCTTCAAGAGAAAAATTTACCATAATATATTGGTCTATAAAAATCGGTGTTAAAATAAATCTTTGAATTTCTCGGTTTCTCCCCAGTGATGATCCTTGGGGAAGGGCTGTCCTGACCACGCTTTCTGGCTTGTCCAGGGCTGTTGTGCGTCGGTCCAGAAAGGGTGTGTGGCAGGAAGGCCAAGAGGAAGGAATGACAGTGATGTCATGTAGAGGCTGCCGTTGTTGGTGTACCAGTCGGCGATATTGGGCTGGCGGCCTGCAAATCCAATGGTGAGGAAGCCGCCTTCGTTGAAGTTTTCCTTGTCGTCAAACATGCGGTGCATTACAGCGGTAAGAGCCGAGCGCACTTGTCCGTTGGTGAGTCCGGCGGGAAGCTTTTCGTACCAAGCCATGAGGGCGAGAGGCTGCATTGTGGCCATGCGGTAGGGGATTGAGCGTCCGAATACAGGGAACGTACCTTCGGGTGAAATGAGTCGCTCAAGCACGATGCTGTATTTCTGGGCACGGCGGAGAGCGCGGTTATAGTAGTTGCTGTAGTGGATGCGGGTGTAGGCCTTTGAATCCTTGAGAGCCTGAAGAGTTTCAAGGTACATGGGGTGGAACACATAGCTGCTGTAGTAGTCGAATGCAAATTCGGGGCCGTCGGCATACCATCCGTCGCCGGTGTACCACTCTTCGACTTTGCGGATGGCTGAGTTTACGCGATATTCATCGTATTGTGCTCCGGCCTTTGCGAGCAGTCCCTCGATGGTTGATGAGAACAGCAGCCAGTTGGTGTAGGGAGGGTCGACACGGCGCAACTGTGAGAACTCCTCGATGTAGCGGCTCTTGGTGGTGTCGTCAAGAGGCTCCCACAGCGCATCGTAACCGCGAAGAAAGCTTTCGGCTATATAGGCTGCGTCGACAAGCGCCTGACCGTGACCGCGCCACAACAGGTAGTCAGGGCTCTCGGGATCAACGGCATTGCGGTAGCTTTTGAGAGCCCAATCGCGGAGCTGCTTACGCTTCATGCCTTCGTCGGTTTCATCGTCGGGAAGGGAAAGCCAGGGAGCAATGCCGGCCATGAGGCGTCCGAATGTTTCCATGTAGGTTACGCCCTTGTTGCGTCCGTCCCAGTTGGGGCTTACCTCGACAATCATGTTTTTTTGGAGGTTGCCTTCGGCCATGTTGCTTAGCACGGGAGCTGCCATCTTATAGAGCAGGTCGACCCAGTAGGCACGGTCTTCGTTGCTCTCCTTTTCAAGGAATCGTACGTATTCGCATGCGGCGAGAAGGAATGCTCCCACGCCGAAGTTGGCTGTTGACTTGGAGTCGACCACCTGTCCGGGGATTGCTTTTTCGCCGATGGGCTGAACGTAACCTACTCGGCCGTCCTTCTGCAGGGCTACATTCTTTAGGTAGTTCCAGCCTTTCTGAGCTGCATCGAGGTATTTGGGATCATTCAGATAACCGTTGTTGATGCCCCACAGCAGGCCGTAGGTGAAGAACGCCGTACCGCTTGTTTCGTATCCTGGGGCGTGCTCTTCATCGAGCATTGAGCGCGACCAGTAGCCTTCGGGACGCTGCGAATTGACAACGGCATCGGCCATGTTGCGGTATCTGTCCTCAAAGAATTTTCGGTGCTCATATTCGGCAGGCAGGTCTTTAAGCACCTTTGCGAGTCCTGCAAGAACCCATCCGTCGCCTCGAGCCCAGAAGTCCTTTTTGCCATTGGCGCTTTTGTGCTTGGGATATACGTATTTACCGTCGCGGTAGTAGAGATTCTCCTCGGGGTCAAACATTATGCTGTCGCTATAGGTGATGTATTCATAAAGTTTGTCGAGGTATTGCTTGTTGCCTGTGATTTTGTGAAGTTTAGTCATTACGGGCATAACCATGTAGAGTCCGTCGGCCCACCACCAGTAGTCGTGTTTGGGTGTCGACATTTCATATTCCATAACTTCACGTGCGCGTCGAATGCGTTTGTCGTCGGGCAGGATGTTGTAGAGGTCGGCATAAGTCTGGAAGCATATCTGCCAGTCGCCAAAGAGTACGTAGTCATCGCTTTCGCCATAGCTGTATTTCCAGTTGGCGCGGTCGTTGCTCTTGGCGCCTTTCCACTGGTTGTGCTCGGCCCATTTTTCGGAGTATTCACGGTAGGCGTCATTACCAGTGAGGAAGTAGGCCTCCATGTTGCCGGTGTGATAAGCGGCATTGTCCCAAAAGGCTCTTACCTCGGGAGCGTTGTTGCTCTGCCAATAGGTGTTGACCTTGTCGATGATGGCACGCACTTCCTTGGATTGCTTGGTTGTTGCCGAGAAGGCGGCCACTGACGAAGTGAGCGCCAATCCCACGAGGGAGCAGTTGATGAAAGTGTTAAAGTTCATTAGGATACTTGGTTGTTGATAAAGTTAATAAATAATATATAGGTATCCCCGAAATTATTCATTGTCATGGCAAGACTTTTTCCATATAATAACGAAGACACTGAGAAGCATAATTACTATTTTACAAAATTAGTGAATATTTCCTATAAAGGAGTATAAAATTTAATCTTTGTGGGGTGGTTTTTCATTCAAAATCGCTTTATGGGCCTGATGAGGGGTTCATTGGGGTTTTGGCGGGTTGAAAAAAGTAGTCCGGCCCGTATCACGGTTGGTATGGGCCGGACTATATTGTGTGTTTTTCTTAGTTTTATGTTGGGTGGCATTTATATAAGGGTTGTATTAGGAAATGAAATTTTATTAACTAATACAAACCCACAATGCAAAGGTAGCAAAAACTTAATTATTGAGCAAATTTATTTTTGGTGGGCTTATTTTTTTAACCTGAGATTATGTTGCAAATTGGAGGATGAAGATGATCTTGAGGATTTGAACTATTGATATATATAGGGAATTATGTGGTGGGGAGTTGCGTCAATTCAGGGTTGATCATCTTTTGGGGGATGACGGCCTGTAATGCGTGAATGACGCTTTTAAGCATGTTCAGGCGAATGAAATCAGCTCTAAGGTATATCGAAATACTTCGCTTTGAAACAAATCGGCCTTCGATAGGTCGCACATTCTCCCTTTGCGATTCTGACAGAAAGGGGAGGTGCATTTCCGGGATTATAGTGAAACCGCCGTTGATGTCGACGATGCGTATGAGGGTTTCGATGCTTCCGGCTTCATAGATGTGTCGTCCGATACTGCGTGCCTTGCAGAAACTGAACGCGCTTTCGCGCATACATTGTGATTCCTTCATGATCCACATCTTTTCGTGAACGAGATCGGCCGGATTGAATGCCGGCTGATTCATGAGGCAGTCTTTGGCCATATATACGAAGAATGATTCGGTATATAGCGGTATTTCCCTGACTCCTGTCACGGCGTGACCGCTCATAGCTATGCCTATGTCGATATTGCCAAGGCGGAGAGCCTCGATTATGGCATCGCCTTTCATCTCGTTTATGGAGAGTTTGACATCGGGATGGGCATCGGTATATCTCTTAATGAACCGTGGCATTAGGTAAGGTGCTATCGTTGGCCCTATGCCGATTGATAACGGCCCGGAAAGCGCTCCTTTTTGTTCGGCGACAATTTCTGCGATTCGGTCGGCTTCGCTTATTGCTGTCTGTGCCTGAAGAAGGATGATCCGGCCAATGGAGGTGGGAACGACGCTTCGATTGCTTCGCTCAAATATTTTTACACCGAGCTCCTCTTCCAGTTTTAGGAGCAGGGCGCTCAACGTGGGTTGTGTGATGTCGAGTTCGGCGGCAGCTTTCGCGAAGCTGCGGTGGCGGTCGATGGCGATGATGTATTTTAGTTGCTGTAGTGTCATGATAGATAAATTCGATGCAAAGATAGTCAAAATCTGTTGTCGGTCTATCGCTGTGACGGTAATTTTGCAACATGAAAACAGAAGTAATCACGAAAAAGAAGAGATTTCACCGATATTTCCCGACTAAAGGGTATTCGTTATATTGGATATTGCTGGCATATCTTGCGATAGGATATTTCTATCCGGTGATAGGATTGTTGGCTTTGGTGTGCATGATCGCTCCGGTGGCTTTCGCAGTGAGCCGCGGTCGATGGTGGTGTGGAAACGCCTGCCCAAGAGGGAATATGTATGACAGGCTGCTGGCTAAATATTCACCCCACAAGCCTATCCCGGCATTTGTCCGCACTCGGCAATTCCGTATTTTCATGGTGCTTTTTATCTTCACCATGTTTGGAGTGCAGATGTATTTCGCATGGGGTGACTGGAACGCCATGGGACGAGTTTTCTGGACCATCATTCTTGTCACCACGATTGTAGGAGTTACATTGTCGTTTATCTATGCGCCGCGCACATGGTGTTCGTTTTGCCCGATGGGCACTCTCTCATCGTGGGTTACACCGAAGAAAACTCCACTGCCTAAGGCATTTACAAGCGTAAATGTGGATGCGTCGTGTCAAATGAAATGCAAGAGTTGCGCGAGAGTGTGTCCTATGCAGCTCACTCCCTACGACAGCCGGGGAGAAGCGATGGGCTACCTTAATGCCGACTGTATAAAATGTGGCAAGTGTGTAGTTTCATGCCCGTTGAAGATAATGAAAATCAAACCTCAAACCCTTATAAACCAATGATAGAAGTTGATAGAAAGCTGTGTCCGCATGACCATGTGTGTCCGCTGATACGTATTTGCCCGGTGGGAGCTATAACGCAAGGTGACGACGGCTACCCGATAGTAGACCATGACAAATGCATTGAGTGTGGAAAATGTGTGCGCTCCTGCCCCAAGAAGGCAATGCAGAATAGGCGCGTATAATGCCGGAGATTTCTTATAAGTATCATGATGGTATTAATTAGAATTGGATTCAATTGATGTGGCTGATGAGCTGTTTTGCTATGTTGGTATGTTGTAACGAATTAAGTCGCGACAACAGGAATGAACTTCATCTATAATTTCACGGCATCGGGCCTCCGGTAGCTTGATTTTTGTGCCGACTGCGATAAAATCGGACAATCGAGGTCGGCCTGTGCCGTTGACCGATGTTGCGTGCTCGCCGTTATATCCTTCGGTGCATAGCGTGAGGTCGTAGGCCGGTGCAAGCCGCCATTGCCATGCTCTTGTATTGTAGTCTTTGACCACATAAAAACTGAAATTTTTGCAATGATCGTCTTTGTTGTCGGTGAGATAATTGAACAGCATACGGCGATACATCTGCTCCACATCTTCACGGTTTTGAGTCAGGTAGCCGGTAAGGGCAAGAAGATTTGAGTAATCCATAAACGGTTCACGAAGAGATATACACAACAGGCCTCCTGCTGTTGCTGTGTGTAGGCGATTTCCTTCACTGTCGATGTCGAACCGTCGATATGCGAAATACCGTCCGTTAATGAGGCGGAAATCAGGTACTGTAATTCCGCATTTTTGAGCGATTTCGTTATATCGATACTCTTGAAGTCCTTTATCTGTAGGGTCGTATGTATGCCTGAATTTGATAATCCAGTGCCCTTCGGAATCCGAAAATACCGCTTTCGGGCGAGCGCCACCGCTGTTTCCTCTATTGTATAGCAACAGCCCGGCATCGCTATCCTGTTGCTCTTTGAGCACTTCGAGGGCCGTTTGTTGAAGTCGGTCGAAATCGGTTATAGGTTCCTTAGGTTCAATGTTAATTGAAGGGGAATAGGTGAGTGCGCCCATGCCGTTGTCGCCTACAATTGCGAGCCGGTCCAATGATGACAAATCGGAATCGTTGACCCCTTTTCGCAGCAATGCCTTGTGAAGAAGATAGCGGCCGTATCCGTCGGGAAGGCTATCCTCAAAAATGCCGAAATTGCCGTAAAACGGCTGGGGCTTGGCTATGAATACACCCGGCTTTAGCGGCAGTTCAAGTGGAGATATGCTAAAACCGTCGGCAAGCCATGATTTGTCGTACTCGAAGACATTCAGATGATTGTCGGGCGTAAGCGACAATGTGCCCACCGTTTGTCCGCGAAACATTACTTTAAGCTTTCCGGTTTTTCTCATTTCTTCTTATTTTTAACGTATGCCCTTTTGTTGCCACTTTTGCTGCGAATCATGTCAAGTTCTTCCATCGTGTCAAATTTGGATTTGCCGAATAGATTGCGGACATCTGAAGTATGTCCCAAGGCCATCGCCAACTTTATAAGCGATTCAAAGGCAATAAGCCCCTTTTGCTCAAATCGGGCGACGGTAGACAAAGGCACTCCCGACAGCTCGGAAATGTGTTGCCGTGTAATGTTTTTTTCAACGCGCCTTTTACGGAAATTTTCAGCAACTTCTCGGGCTATATCATCGGAATTATCAAGAGTAAAATTTTCTAATACAGATAATATATTGTTATTATTAGTGTTTTGTGCCATAATACTGCTAATATTATGATACAAATGTAGTCAATAATTATGAGATGAGCAATAGAATTGCGAACATTTGCAAATGACCCGGAATCGGGTAGGGCGCGGAATGTGCTTCTTGATTGAAAATTGATTGCGAATAGGGTTATCGAGATTTCCGCCTTAATCTTTTATCAACTAAAGCCAGATATTTTAATCCCGTTTGGTCGATTGCGCTTTCCGGTCGCTCAATTCGACATGCTGAGTATATGGCATTTAACAGTCCCGGAATCGCACCTAATACAGGTGAAGCCAGGAAACCCAATCCTGCTGCGATGGTTCCGCATATTGTGCCAAAAACGATGTCCCCAAGATGACTTTCGTTCATTCGTGCTGATAGTTCTTCTTTAGCAGCCTTCATTTCGTCAAGTACCATTGTGAATAGTGGTGATTCAGGGGTAATTGTTGGATTTAGAGCTATTTGCTCTACCTTATTGCTAAATGCGGTCAGTAAATCATGATGCCTGTCCTTAAATTGTCTAAGATGTGTCAAATCTATTTGTTTAGGATACGGTATCATTTCTTTAAGTATTAAATCTCTTTTGTATTGTCTTGTCCGTAATTCAATATCCTTGTTTTGTGCATATACTGTAGAGAAACAATTGTCGGTTATTCGATCTGTGACCGGTTGATAATCTATTTTGCAGGCCACTACTGAAGTTATAAAATTCATAAGTTCATAGGCGGTTTTAGGCTCCACACCATACCAATAATCATCTATCCGTTCAGCTAATCCCATCTGAATGAGGTTATAGAAAACGCCATTGTTAAGTTTGTCGGCGTGCATGTGAACCCCATTTTCCCAGAATGAGTATTTTCCCGCATGGATGTGACTGATTCCGTTTCTTTGAATTGGTAATCTTCGCCGTTTCAATATGCCTTTGTTCTGATTCAGGTACTCATCAAACATTCTTGTGACCTCCCACGGATTATCAAGAACATTCATAGGGTTAACCGGAGTAATCAGCTCATTTTGAACCGCTTCTCTCATGAATGGTTCATATCGCTCCGGTTCATGAAAGTATTGGGTCGGTACAATAGAACTTACATTGTCGTAGTAGAGCAAGGTGCGGATAGTCCACTCTGTATCAGGCAGATTTATATACGGGTAATATAATAGATTCATTTTTTTGTTTTGATTATTAGTTGTATTCAGAATCATTCATGGAAAACGAATATATGAATTTGTCTATTCGTTTAACATAAAACCGCTTCGTGTTGTTGCTTTCTGTCATAAATAATTTTCTTGGACTATAAATTTAGAGGATTGACGGAATAATTTCCATCCGGATTATCTTGAAGGAATTGAGACAAAATATTGAAACTTTCAATAGGAGGGTGCGCCGTAAACCTTTATTATGACACACCCTCTTTGCCGTATTTACACATAATTTGAGCCGATTTTGCCATGTATTCATCACATTTGAGCCGATACGTTTCTGTTACCTCTGACTTGCGATGTCTTACCATTGCATTTTTCCTTTTTTGTCGTATCTATTGGCGATTCCGACTGTTCTGGTATTAATGATTTTCAGCTTGTTGCCAATACGATAATTTTCAAAATCAGCAACAACTCGCGCAACAAAAAAGCATCAAAAATGATGCGATTTTTGTTACCTGTAGCGGGTAAGTTGTTGGTCGTTAGGCGTTGTTTACTTGCCGATGCATAGCCGTGAACTAATTGATAGCCAACAATTTGATACTAAGAACTAACGGGTAAAACGCCGCTACATTCAGCTATCTTCTATATATGGAATGCAAAAGTCAATCAACTGACTGATATGCAATCCCTTACACTTTCTATTGTAAATCAACAGATTTCCTAATGCAAAAATAGGAAAAATCTCTGATTCACCAAAGCTATCGGATCGAATTTAGTACATAGAATTTACTCCTCTGCACAGCTTAAATAGAAGACCCCGTGAGAAACTTAAATCCTCGACTCCGACCATCGAGTTTTTCAAACATTTTCGCTAATATTGCATTTGCCTTTGGACTCTGCAGTCCTCTGCACAGCCAAGTTGCCCCCATTTTTTCTAACCCTCATCATTTTACATATTCGCCGATTTTGTTTAATTTTGTCAATAAGGCTTTATAATTATGATAAAAAATGAGCTGAATATCGACTGGGATCTCTTCAAAGCTAAATTTAACGGCAGAGAAACATCCATATTCGAGCAAATGGCATATCTGCTTTTTGCCTCTGAAACAGGCAATCCAAATGGTATCTTCAGATATAAGAACCATCCTGGGATCGAAACAGAACCCGTTGATTTCAACGGAAAGTCCTCTGGATTTCAAGCCAAATTCCTTACATCTTTCTCTGACGGCAAAAATGATATCATCGATTCCCTGACAAAAGCCAAGGTCAATCATCCCGGTCTGGAAGATGTCTACATCTATACCAACAATGAGCCTGGAATGGCTTATAAGAACACAGGTAAAAAACCTGGGTATATGACGGATATAGAAAATGAAGCCTCTGTATTGGGAATGAATGTTGTGTGGCGTCTCCCAAGTCATATTGAGGCTCAGCTAGCCTTACCACAAAACCGGTATATTTACGATATATTCTTCGGTGATGAGAATTCTAATTATGCCCTCTCTTTGAGTATTGATAACCACTCCGATTTTTTATTGGCTCATATTCATGAAGACATTGAGTTTCATGGAGAATGCATTCATATTGATAGAAATTCAATTGTTTCAGAATTGGTCAATCAGTTCACCCCGGGCGCCGTGCTAATGGTCTCGGGAGAAGGTGGTTCTGGCAAAACAGCTCTGATAAAAGAGATTTACCATAAGCATTCCAAAGAATTCCCTATTGTAATATTCAGGGCCTCAGAATTGAACCGTGATAGTTTGAATGATATATTCAAACTTGATAGGGATTTTTCATTTTCCCAATTCATAGAAACCTACAGAACCGAAGCGAAAAGGGTGTTTATAGTAGATTCCGCAGAACGACTTGCGGAATTCGATGATTTGGATTTGATTGCAGGGATGCTCCACACTCTTCTTAAAGAAAACTGGACACTTCTTTTCCTCACTCGGACTGTCTATCAAAATGCTCTTTCTACTTTTATGGCCGATGGCTTCGATATCAATCCAAGTTTGATTAATATCCCCACTCTTCAGGAATCGGAGTTACAGCGGCTCGCTTTGAATAAAGGTTTCAGTCTACCGGATAATCCACGATTCGTTTCGCGTCTTTCAAACCTTTTCTATTTCGGAGAATATTTAAAAAATTATGATGACATAGACCGCAAAGGGAATTACAGAGACTTTACTGATAAACTCTGGCTTAAGAAAATATGTGGTTCTCTTCGGAAAGACGGAATGGACGCTCTGCGCGACAGATATATGATTGAAATTGCCAAAAGAAGGGTAAATTCCGGATGTTTCTATGTCGATACCGCAGATTTACGACAGAATGTTCTTTTTGCTTTGTGTCAAGATGAAATATTAGGATTCGATGTAAGTCGGAATGAATATTTTATATCGCATGATATCTATGAGGAATGGGCACTTAATAAAATAGTGGATCAGAGTTGGAGAAAGAATGGAGAAGTGCCAGCGTTCTTTTCTGCAATTGGTGATTCATTACCCATTAGAAGAGCCTTCCGGATGTGGCTGTCAGATGAACTTATGGAGTGCGACGGCGACATTCCACAAATCATTCCTGATGCATTTAAAGATTCCACACTTTCCAAATTTTGGAAGGATGAAATCATCGTGGCTTGTTTGCTTTCTAAATATGCGGACAGGTTCTTTTCATTGTTTGACAAGGAAATTAAGGCAAATAATTTTGCAATTTTCCGACGAGTTCTTTTCTTGCTCCGCACTGCCTGTGTTGTTCCTAATAAGTTTTTTCAACAGTTGATGGTCCCATGTGGCAATGGTTGGGAAGACGCCATCCATTTCATGTACAGATATCGCAATGAAACATTCGATAAGGATATCGCAATTGCTCTTCCTGTTTTGCGCGACTGGACGAGCGCCAATCCAAGTGGACAAGCTACAAAGGAAGCGGGTGTTATGGTTTTCTCCGTCATTGAGAATGCCGATGTAAATGATGCTTATTTTTCTACCCATCTAGCAAAGGATCTTATAAACATTTCGTTGAAATCGGTCAAAGAAATTTCCCAGCGAATAAAGGCTTTTATCAATAAGATAATTGCTACATCCAATACTCAAAGAACCTATGTAATGAGGTTGTTCGTTGAAGAAATTCTGACAAATCCTATCACACACCTTAATGTTTCCCAGGAATTGCCTCAGGAAGTGATTGCGCTCTGCGAAAAATGTTGGACTTATGAACCTCCAGAGTCTGACGAATTAACAAATCATAATGGGCCTTTCATCTCTGATTATCTTTCCCAGGAAAACAAGTTCGGTCTTTCGAATGAAACCGGACATCATTATTTCCCTCCAAGCGCATATCAGACACCGATTCTGTTTTTGTTGCGCAAAAAACCTATTGAAACCCTTGAATTCATAATCAGGTTTATCAATAAGTTTGTCGAGAATTACAAGGAATGCAATTATGATTCATGTATTGAGGAAGTCACATTAAAGATTGAAGGAGAAAAATACCACCAATTCTCTAGTCCGGGATTATGGGAATGTTATCGCGGAATTGGTTCACCTGTTTTGCCATATTTCATTCAGTCTATTCATATGGCCCTTGAAAAATTCTTAATGGAAGTTTTCGACTCCTATGAAGCTGACAAAGTCAAATGGATTCTCAAAAAGATTTTGATTGAAACCAAATCAGCATCACTAACGGCTGTTGTAACAAGCGTGGTGCTTAAACACTACATGAAGCTGCCGGACATAGCCATAATGATTTTTTCCACTCCAGAATTTATCGACCTTGACCTTAGCAGAGCTACCAGAGAAAACGAAGCAAAATCTTTGGCTCGAATGTCAGCAGGATTGCCAAACCCGTACAATGAACTTTATGTGAAGGAGAGGCTTGAGGCTTGTAATGATAAGCACAGGAGTACATCTCTTGAGAATATTATTCATGCCTATCAATACTGCCAAATACCAGTTTTTCCCGATGAAGAACAAAGGGAATTTATCAATAAGATTCATAAGCTTATTGATAAATTCAAGTCAGATGAAAACATAATGTCGAGGATGAGCGCTGTCCTTGAAAGAATCGACCGCCGGAATCTGAAGATGGAAGCAGAACCAGTCGACGGTGGAATTATGCTTAAATTCATTCCCCAAAAACATTCGGAACAAACAATTGAAGGACAGAAAGAAGCAGAGAGACAGTATGAGCAACTAATGAAATATTCGGTCCTGAGACTTTGGTCATCAAAATACATCCATGAAAACAAGGGTAAAATTCCGAAGATTACGGAATATGATAATTCCCCGGAAAAAGTGATGACAGACCTCCGTTTACTCATGGCCGACGCTGAAAGTTTAACAGGGAGAACTTCACTCATCAATAAAGGCACTTCCGAAGCGGTTGCATCAAAACTGCTAAGAGAATCGGCAGATAAACTCTCAGATGAAGACCGTCTTTACTGCAAGGAAATAGTTCTGACGGGATGCCAAAATATTTTCAGCGAGAATTATTGGTATCAGGTTGATGATGGGGCTGAAGATTCCATTATGTCTCTTCCAATCCTTATGGAGCTTTATCCTGAAGAGGCAGATGATTATGCCGTTATTCTGGCATTAACTATGGTGAGATTCCCCCAAAGAGGCGGCTGGAGTAACCTTTCTAAATTTGCGCCCGCTGCACTGAGAAATTCCCATCTTTGGGAAAAGAACCCTGAAAAAGCAGAAGCTGTGTTGGCTTATTTCATAACTATGCAGAAACTTGCATATACTGAAAAAGATAATTTCATGGAAGCTTTTGAGAATGGGGGTCATATGAAAGCTACAATTGATGTTAAGGATATAGATTGCACTCAGGTGCCGAATCTTAATACTATCCTTGCCCTGCTACCATATGACACTCATGATAGTAGGTTTATGGCAATTTACGAAAAGATATGCACTGAATTGCCGGGACGATTCTTTAATGATTATAGGCGTTCATCCGATCCCGAAGATAATCCTTACAATGAGACTGCATTCGTTGAGGCGCGGCTCAATGTGTTCGAAAATTTAGTACGCTTCATATTATCACGGGGCAATTCTGATGAGATTGGAAGATTTCTAAATCTGCTCATGCGAAAATTCGCAAATTCCGATCATACGGCTTCCTTTATCAATTATTTAATTTTAAAGGAAGACGATATGCAAAGGATTCAACAGTTTGAGGTCATCTGGGAAATGCTGTACCCTAAGATTTTAGAATATAAGGATGAACCGAATTCTCATCACCGCGATGAAATTTTCTTCAATTATTTCTTTTGCTCAAATATCTGGAAAGAGGATATTCATGATTGGCATTCTCTCAAGCCTTCAATAATAAGTATATTTTATAAAGCGGCAAAAGATATGGGTGGCATCCCATCAATAATTTTTTGCATGGGTAAGTTTTTTTCAGGATTAGGGAGTAAATATATTGACGATGGTCTGAACTGTGTTTATGAGGTAACTCACAATGCGCCGCTCATGGAAGCCGGAAATATTTCTGATGTATCAATTTTCTACCTTGAGCGTTTTATGAATCAATACCGCATCCAGAGGTCACGAAAAATCCGTGAAAACAGAAACACAAAGAAGAAGATGATTTCTATTCTGAATTTCATGATCTCTCACGGTTCAGCCAAAGCTTTCCGCCTCCGCGATTTGCTTTAAGCCTCATGACTTCATTGCGTTTGCAGCTCACCGTAAGACGTTATATTGTACATTTGCCGATCAGTGTATAATTGTTTGTCGAATTGCCTATGATTATCTCTCATGAGTCGAGATGAGCTAAAGGTTGTGGCGCTCCTACTACACAATATCCATTTCATCTTTGAATACGGATGCGGAGTTGGCGGTAAATGCAGTTCGAGCCAGGTAATCTGGCACAGTTTCAACGAAGTTGAAGTATAGTATCAAAGAATTGTCTATAATCTCGTGGTTTGTGACACAAAATTATGGGCATGATGAAGGTTGCCAAAAGACGTTATTTTACCAATCGAATCGATTTTCGTCATTTTCTATTCGCTCAGCGATTTCATTAGCAATATCACGTTGTTCTTGTATTTCTTCTAGCCGTTCTTGTTCAGCTTGTTCGTAACGCTTAAACTGTTCGAACCAACCTTCTTGTAAGGATTGTTTTCTAAGAGCCCTACGATTTTCAAAGGCTGCTTGGTAGTCGAAATTGTCATCTTCTTCCATAGTGTCAGTATTTAGTCGATATTCCAATAAGCATCAGGGTCTCCTTCAAACGCATCATTTATATCTTGGTCACTATATCCCATTACATCTTGTGCATAAGAGCCATTAAATTCCTCGTATGTACTTTCTCGATAATCCTTGATGGATTGATAATTTCTCATCCCCTGTTCAAATTCCTTATCTTTGTCTCTTTGATAACCGCTATATTTAAGAGATCTGTCTCTAAAATGGAATTCAAATTCTTTGCCGTCAGTTTGTACAACCTTTGTAAACATTCGATTTTTATCATAGAAATTCCATATGTTAGCGTATATTGACTTTAGGTTTTCATTGCCGCATTCATCTATTATGCCCCATAATGAACCGCTATCAGCTAAACTATTAGTTGTAGTTCCGATTTTAACGCGTGCTAAACCGGTGTCAAATCCATCTATGTAATTGTACTTCCCAAATGGGACAATTTCAATGCCTTGAAAGTCAATTACAGAATAACCTTTAGAAAGAGAACGTAGTGTATAACAGTTAGAGAATAATGGCTTAGAAATACCTTCGTATTCGATAGGGACGAGAAAACTGCCATCAGCTTTCAACAAGCCAAAGATAGGCATGATAGATGTTGACGGAGATGCCGATTTTCTTTCATAGGCTTTTGCTGTGTACTTCCCGACGCGAACTAATGATCTTTCATTATGAAAGTCGTCAAGAACGATGTCAAAAATTGGAGGTATGACAACTTGTTTATACTTATTGACAAATCCAAATTTTGTTCCTAACTGAAAAGGGATTAAAACGCGTTTATCTTTCTCAAAATCATAGTTAGATTGAGAGACCAATATGTGAGTATTATAATCAAGCTCTTTCATATTCGCAAAGTTACACATTTTCAGCGAGGTATCAAAGAAATATCTCCATCTCCATGCCGACCAAGCTAGCTGAATATGCAGCAGTAGAGAATCTTTTTGCACTAGCAGGAGATAAATATCGTTATCTTCTTTACACTAGCAAAATTGTATCATAGGGATTTACAAGATGGTCAGAGATACTCTTCTTCCAAGACCCTCAAAGATTCGGAAGAGGGTGTTGAGCTGAACATCGGCTTTGCCGTTTTCCAGACGGGAGATATAGGTTTTCTTCGTGCCGATACGCTCTGCGAGCTGCTCTTGGGTAAGCCCGGCTCTGAGTCTCTCTTCCTTCAAGGTCGCGGCGAGACAGAATGCTTGAGTTTCTTTATCAAACTCATCACGTTCCGGTGTGCCGACTTTTCCGTACTGCACATCAAGCAGTTCATCCAAAGTCGTACAATTCATAATTCGTTCGTCTTTATTTGTTCCCATGATTCTTTTCGTTAAAATATTCCTTCATCAGTTTGGTCGCCTTCTCAATCTCGTTGGAAGGCGTTTTCTGAGTCTTTTTCTGGAATCCGTTGAAAAGGATTACCAGCTCTCCTTCATCGAAGCAGCAGAAGACTCTGAAAATGTTGCCTCCCGACTCTATCCTAATTTCAAAAAGACCTTGTACCGTTTTTATAGTCTTGAAGATTGATACAGGAAGTCTGTCGATGGTTGATATCCACACCAGTATCTGTGTGATCTTCTTTTGCACAGATGCCGGCTGGGACTTGAAGAAGTCCAGAAAATAGTTCTTATAGAATTTTACGGTCCTATTTGCCATATCTTTATCATCTAACTGCAAAGTTAACTAAAAAGTTTACTTTGGCAAAATAATTTGTGGGTTATTTAAGTGAGATTGAGTTGGCGGCTTCACGCTTCTTCTGATTAACGACTTCGGCATATATCTGAGTCGTGGCCACGTTTTTGTGCGTAAGCATCTTGCTGACGGTGTAGATGTCAGTGCCGTTGGTTATCAGCAATGTAGCGTAAGTGTGGCGCAACCCGTGGAAGGTGATTTTCTTCTTGATGCCGGCATCTTTGAGCCATTTCTTGAACGGTTCGCGGGTATGGGCGCGACTCAGTCCCTTGAATACCATCCCGCGGCCAGGTTCTCCGCAATACGACAGGGCTTCATCGCTCAACGGTAATGTCGCGTGTGTCTTTGTCTTCTGGGTGCGGATACGCATACAGTAGCCACCGTCGGGTGACACTTCGATATTATCCCAACGAAGTTGCAGAATATCGCTGATACGCAGTCCGGTCATGCAGGCGAAGAGCGATGCACGTTTCAGTACATCCACTTTGCAAGGAGTTGTGGCGAGACGTTTTACCTCCTCGATTTCGAGATAGTTGATTTTCGGCTCTTCCCAGTCGATGCGGTCAAGATAGTCGTTGACATTTTCGCGGAGCCAACCTTCCTTATATGCCAGTTTCAGAAGGGCGCGGAATGTTGACCAATATCCGGCGGCAGAATTGCGGGATATGATGTTGCCGGACTGCTTGACACGGATTTTGAGAATGTATGTTCGGAAGTCGTTGCACAGGCCAATGGTCACGTCTTTCATCAGACATCTGCCATTACAGAAGTCTTTGAAGTGCTTATACACGATTTTCCCATTTCTGATATTTCTCTTTGGTCTTGCTCTCGAAATATTCCAGAAAATCCGCTTGTTTCTTGGTGCGGTCGAGGAAGCCGAACTCCTCATTGATGATTGCAAGCTCACGGGTGGCACGTATGCCACGGGCTTTGAGCATGATTTCTTCATTGTAATCAAGCTCGAATTTGTCTTTCGGATTGCAGAAGAGATAGAGACTGAGGAACTCACGCCGCGACATCTTCTTGATGTGCGGATTCCAGATGGGTGGGTAATAGTCGAGGTAGAGCGACAATTTGCCGCTACGCAGTTTTTCTTGACGGAGTGTCACTTTGGTGATGGTTGCTGATTCCATATTATGCTGTTTTAGAATTATAAGATACAAAAGTAAATGGTGGTTGCCGGGTGAGAAAAATCACCGGATTATAACTGAATCTCGGGGTTGAACAATGCCTCTAACTCTTTGGCGTTCAGTTTGACATACTTACCGTAACGGAGCTTGGTTATCTTGTATGTCTTGACGTAGTGATACAGCTGGTCGCGTGTCAGCGAGTATTTTTCCATGGCTTCGGGCACTGAGATAAACTCCACATCTTCGGCAGACTTGACACCCTTAGCCACATCGAAATGATATTTGGAGTAATAGACCTTAGGTCCCTCCTTGCGCTTCGGGATTCCAATTTTGGAGACCAGCGAATAAATTGCCGATAGAGTCATTCCATATTTTTCCTGAATATCTTCGACCGAATACCATTCCGTAATCTCCGGATTCTCTTTTCTCGTTGAGAAAAGCCGGTCGATATGGCTCTTGCTGAAATATGCTTTGCCGCGAAGAATGGTCTTGGGCACATTATTCGCGGCGACCACTTTGTAAATCCACGAGTCTTTGACCCCATATTTCTCCCGAATCTCGGCGCGGGTGTAAAAGTCGGAAAGGGACTTTACTTTTTTCTCAGTGGACTCTTTCGGCTCACTTTCTTTTGGTGAGAGAAAATCAAACATCGCCAGAATATCGGCTTTGCTGATGAGTGTCTTTCGCTCGAATTTGACGACTTTGATTTTTCCATTCCGGATATAGCGATAGATTGACATTCTACCGATGCCCAACAATTCAGCCGCTTGGGTCGGAGTCAGAAAATCTTTGTCCCTCCATTTATTGTTGGCGGCATTTGTGGCTGTTTCCTGATTTGAGACGGCCATCTTCTTCTGACGGAATCGCTCCTTATACGAGCGTTCCGAACACCGCTTCGAGCAGAAGCGTGTGACTGTGGTCTGGGCGATAAATTTCTTTCCGCACCATTCGCAGATTCTCTCAACTTTGATGTTGCTACTCATGTTATACGTGTTAATTTCGTTATTACTCGTATCATGGCGTATCACGACGTACCGTGACGTACCACATTCTCCACCACCTTGCTGACGCTTGGGGTGAAATGAGTCGCTGTCATACAAAATCCGTACAAAATGGTGCATAAAAACGCCTAACACTGACAGTTATCAGCATTATGCGTTCTTGTAAGAGTTAAGTTTTATCGCTCAGTAACAGTCAATTACTATCAATACAAATCGCTGATAATCAACTAATCATTTGCCGATGCAATTATAGCATATATCTAATAATGAGCAGGTTGCGCTTTAAGTATACAAAACGGTTAACAGGGCTGTATGCACCTTCAATTTTAACTGTTTTGGCTCTCTTATGCGCCCATCTTTACTGATTGCAAAGATAGCCATTTTCAGCGGATTAAACAAGAAAATCCATTAAATTAAGGGATTATTGACAGTTTGATAGATATAAAAATGGGGAATTTTGACAAGAGTGTGCTAAATAGGCAGAGAAATAAGTCCTGAGTTGTTCGTGAATTTGGGGATTTATGCCATATTGGGCGAATAAAATAAGGGGATATTTGACATATTTCTTAGTTTTAATTTGGGGATTATTGACAAATTTATTATCTTTGTGCTCGGAAAATCCAACAGATTATGATATTTAAGCGCAAACTATACTCGGAGATGCTTCAATGGAAGCAGGACAATGAAGGTGCATCGGCTCTTTTGATCAAGGGGGCGAGGCGTGTCGGCAAATCTACGCTTGCCAAGGAATTCGCCAAGAATGAGTATGGCAGCTTCATCGCTATTGACTTTGCTAAATGCCCTAAAGAGGTCAGGGATTTATTTGACGACATATCCGACCTTGATTATATTTTCATGCGGCTTCAGATGCTGTATAAGGTAACATTGAAGCCTCGTGAGTCAGTCATTATATTTGATGAGGTTCAAAAATGCCCGAATGCTCGTCAAGCAATAAAATATCTCGTTGAGGATGGACGGTATGATTATATCGAAACAGGCTCATTGCTGTCAATCAAACAAAATGTAAAGGGGATTATTATTCCGAGCGAAGAGGACGAACTTACGCTAAATCCGCTTGATTATGAAGAATTCAAATGGGCTATAGGTGATGATGTTTCAGTTCCAATGCTGCATCAGTTCTTTGAAAAGCAAAGAGGAATGGGCGATGAGGCCAACCGGAATCTAATGCGCGATTTTCGTCTATACATGCTTGTCGGTGGTATGCCACAGGCGGTAAAGGCTTATATCGAGTCTAAAAACATGAGCAAAGTTGATCAGGCAAAAAGACGTATCATCAGACTCTACGAAAAAGATTTTATGAAAATAGACCCTTCTGGTATGGCTTCAAAATTATTTATGGCTATACCTTCGGAATTGACTCGCAATGCTTCCCGTTATACGGTCAATGCTCCGACTGATGGAGATGGAAGACACGATCGATTGATGGAAATCGTTTTCGATATGCAGGACTCAATGGTAGTAAATATGGCCTATCATGCCAATGACCCTAATGTCGGCATGTCCTTACACAAGGATACAAGCAGATATAAAATGTTTATGGCAGACACCGGACTTTTCATTACTCTTGCCTTTTGGGATAAGAAGTTTACCGAGAATATAATTTATGAGAAATTGTTGTCTGATAAACTCAGTGCCGACCTCGGTTATGTCTATGAAAATATTATTGCCCAAATGTTAGTTGCCCAAGGACACGAACTTTTCTACTACACATGGCCTTCTGATACAAGCAACCATCTTTACGAGGTAGATTTTATAATTTCAAACGGCGCTAAGATAGAACCTATCGAGGTTAAATCTTCCGGGTATAAGACACATAGGTCGCTTGACTTGTTCTGTGAGAAATTCTCTTCACGAGTGAACAAGCGTTACCTTATATACACAAAGGATTTGAGGAAAGATGGCAATATAACTTACCTCCCGGCATACATGACACAATTTCTATAAATCACCTGCATTTTCTGCATTATCTGCATTTTGAAACAATAATGTCTGACAACTTCAATTCATATATCGACCAGATTGATTTTGAGACTTGGCGTGAGTTTTGCGTTAACAAAGGTACACTGCGCCACTTTGCTAAAGGTGAGGAATTCGTCTCCATTGGCAAGGTCGGCCGTTATATCGGATTTATCCAATCTGGCACACTCAAATATGTGGCTCGTTCCGCTGATGGCACCGAGTATGTGATGGGATTGGTGTTTGGCGAGGGTTTTGTCGCTGATTGGCCCTTCTGTCTGTACGGCAAGGAAGCGAAACTCTCAATTGTAGCCGCGACAGATTGCGAAATTTACTGTGTACCATCAGAGGAAGTGAAGAAATGCATGGACAGCGACCCGCAATTCCGCAATGTTATCATGCACTCCACAGAGGAGGTCTATACCACCGTCTATGACCGATATGTAGATTTATATGTCAAGACGCCACAGCAGCGCTACGATGAACTTGTCAGCCGTCACCCCGACCTTTTTGACCTCTTTTCTCTCAAAGACATCGCTTCTTTCCTGAAAATCACGCCGACACATCTGAGCCGCTTGCGAAAAAATAACGGAAAACAGTGTTAAAAACCTTGACTCTCAACATATGTTGAGAGTTTTTATTTTTATTGGTTGTAACTTTGCGCATTAAACAACAATTAAAATATGAGTAAGCATAGTATCAGAATATCAGCCATAACACTCTTAGCAAGCATCATCGTATGTTTCTTAATATCCTCGTGCAGTCTTGAAAAGCGTGTTTCAGTAACTACTGTCAGGTATGACAATATCCCCAATCGTTACGCCCAGCCTCATATGGAAATTGAAACTTCCCGTGATACAGTGGCAACCTATCGTTTCTAATAATTATGGCGAAGATTATCACATCAATAATATTGTCGGCAGTCGCTATACTTCCTGTGTATGCGCAGGAACAAACCGACACGATAAAGACACAAGAACTTAACGAGGTTGTAGTAGAGGCATCAAATCAGCGCACATCTTCAACTGGTTCAACCTATATTCCTATGGCTCGTTAAAAGAACACGGCCACTGACGCAGTTTCTTTATTAAGCCAGATGGCGATACCTCAGTTGGATGTTGACTATAAAAACAGCAACAAGACAGCCGGTAGCGGTATTTATGGCACAAGCCGGATTATCGCAATTCTAAAATAAATACAAGTTATCCATCTTAATATGAACAGATACTCTATCATCGTATTCCTACTTGTATTGCAGCTGGTCATGGGCGCATGTTCCGCGCATCGGATGTGCAATGTGTTATCACAAACTGAAATTATAGGGTATTTCAAGAATGGATATGTTCTTGATGCAGACAACAATGTCTGTGGTACTTATCGTAATGGGTATATGTTTGATAATAATTCTAATTTAATTGGAACATATCGAAATGGATATATTCTAAACTCCAATGACAGTATTATTGCGACTTATTCCAATGGATATGTAATGAGTTTTGATAAAAAAAGATAATTCATGAGAAAGAAATCACAAGATATAAATGGCAAGTCTCTTCGATATGGAATGTTCTTGCCTTTGGCACTGATGATAGCTTCGGTAGTATCGTGTTGCTTTTCGTACACCAGCGCAAAGCAAAACATCACAAGTGACTTGAATGATGCAATACTTGCGTTGGCAAATGAGAATAGCGAGATTTGGACCCGACAAGACACCATCGCAGCATTACGCAAGATGCACGAAACAACGCACAAACCACTTATATATCAGGCTTCAGATGTCAATTTCAAGAATCCAACTCTGAAAGATGAGGCGTATTTCACACTCGCGTTGGTTGATAAGAAAAATGCTGCGCCTAAGATCCAAGGGAATAAAATAGCATCCGACTCCATTATGCTCGTTCCAGAACGTGCTACCGATGGTTTTGCAATACAAGTACAAGGCTTTGCTGATTGCTCAATGGCATCAGTGTTTGCGGCTTCTGACCAGACATTACCCGGTGTGCTGTTTACGCTATCCATTCTTTCAATGGCGAGCATGTTTGTCTGGCGAAGAAAAGAAAGCGAAATTCCGGAGATGGAACTTGCTTCGATAAGCTCCGAAGTTCACCCTCTCGATGGCATCAAGCTAACACCGATGCAAAGGCAGTTCGCTCAGTTGCTCCTCAATGCTCCCGAAATGAGGGTTGACAAAGCAACCCTTTGCACAGCCCTTTGGGGCAATAAAAGCAACGCGGAAGAGTCGCTTTACACCCTTGTCAGACGCACAAAAACGGCTCTTGCAAAGGCTAACTTCGATATTATCTGCAACCGTGGTGAATCTTATGAGCTACGCATAAGTAGTTGAAATACTGTATTGTCAGAAAATGTCAGATAAATGTCAGACAAATTTTAGGTCTTGATTGCGGCTTTTTCACTTGCTTTGCAGAAAAACTCATCAGCATGAAGAAAATCCTTATCATTCTCGCGTTATTGTTGCCGCCAATGGTACGCGCCCAACAAGAAGTCAAGACTGACTCCTTAGCCACAACTCTAAATGAAGTGGTAGTTACTGCCGAAATGGTAAATCGTTTCTCTGACCATAAGGATTATATCCTATCTCGTTCAGAGAAGCAGCAATTCCCTACGGCTATTCAGGCAATACAGACTTTGCCCAAGATTTTGGTTTCCGACCTGACAGTCAGTTCCAGCGATGGCAAAGGTGTGAAGATACTAATCAACGGCGTCCCCTCGTCATCAGTTGATCTTGCCTCCATTCCAAGCGACAACATCTCAAAGATACAGTATTATTCACAACCTCCAATCCAATATTCCAATATGGGATTGGGTGCAGTGATTAACGTGGTCACTAAGAAACAGACCGGCGGCTCTATGATGCTGAACACGCTGAATGCTGTCACTACCGGATTCGGTAACGATGTGGCGAGCCTGAAATATAATTGGGGACGCTCTACATTGGGTGTCATGTATAATATCAACTACCGCAATTATAATGACCGCCGTCTGGATGAAGAGATTTCTTATCCATTGGAAGATGGCCTATATTCCAAAACGAGAGCAGGACGTAAGAGTCCGTATGCTTATGAACAGCACATGGCGGAACTATCATACTCCAATGTGAAGATGGATGATTATGTGTTCAATGCAAAGTTCTCTTTCGGTGCTTTGAACCGCAGACGTTCATCTGTGCAGGATTTGGTTATGAACCGTTTGGGAACGCATATTGAAGGAATAGCATCAAGCCAAGATAAGGACAAATATCTTAATCCCTCGCTTGACCTATATTTCAACAAGGTATTCGGGCGCCATGAGTTGACATTCAATGCAGTTGGTACTTTCTATAATTCATCATATAATTACGATTATGCCGAAAGTGGAATTGATGATGGATTCTCCACAAAAACCGACATCGAAACAGATAAGTATTCTGTCATCGGAGAAGGATGGTATGGCTATACAATCAGACCTATGACAAAGTTCCTTATGGGTGTAAGATATGCCTATAATACTGCTTCACAGAAATATTCTGATGTATCAACCACGACCAATGAGTTTTATACATACGCCGGATTGAATGGTATGCTCGGGCAAAAATGGAATTATTCTCTGAGCCTCGGACTGAACGGCAACTATTTCAAAGATCTGAATGGCAAGAGCCACGATTACTACTATTTCCGTCCGCAACTAAATGTGGCATATTTCATTGACAGGTCATCAGAACTGGCATTGAACTATGAGGTCAATACACTTAACCCCACCATATCCCAACTGACATTTAATCCATATTATAAAGATATTGATTATCTGTATGCGGGTAATCCAAATCTGAAACCACAAAACACACATGCCATAAGTCTTTCTTATTTCAAGGGCTTCAAAAAGTTTATAATCAATCCGGAAGTGTCATATACCTATAGTAAGTGCCAAATTGATCCTGTTTTCAGCGTTTCAGATGGGACAATAAATGAGACTATTGGCAATCTCAAATGGATGCAATACTACAAGGCAAGCCTATTCATGCAATGGATGCCTTTGTCCAATAACCTCCTGCGCTTGCGGTTGTACTCTGAAGTAATGCACACGCGAAACAGCTATATGGGTCAGGAATGGGACCATACCGGCTATACCATAGCACCATCGGTATATCTGAACTACAAAAGATGGTCGGCAGAAATATTTTATCAGACTGAGACAGAAATGTTGTCAGGCCAGATGCTTACAACGCGTCCCAGCATGGCAAAAGTTGAGGTATCATATCGACCGATGCCGACTATGACTGTCGGATTAGGCATACGTTATCCGTTCTACGACTCGTGGAAACAGACTCAGAAGACATTTGGAACAGATGTTATCTCCACCTCCAGTATTGAAAGAATCAAGAACAACGCCAATATGGTGTATGTGAATTTCATCTATAACCTGCCATTCGGCAAGCCCTCTAAATCCCCTAAACAGAAGATTACCAACACCGACAAAGATTCCGGCATCTTCAATCGCCTATAACGGCTTCTCATACTAATGCAGACGGCTCCCGACGCGATGTTGGTAACCGTCTGCTTAAATATATAAGTGTTATATGTGTTACTTGCGGGTCTTGGGGTCGATGATATGCTCGCCGTTTTTGGCTCGGCGCATATTTTCTTCAAGGAGTTCGTAACTGTCCATTTTTGCAGGGTCTGTTTCCTTGACTTTCTTTTCAGTGGCGACCTCTTTCAGTGAGTGCGGTTGTTCATCTTGCGGTTCCGGTTGCCAATCGTCATAAGGGTGGAAATACAGGAATTCTGTTTCGGCTTTCTCTTTTTCCACAATAATGGATTGCCATGCCTCGCGCGTTTCGTCACTGCCGTTTAGAATCTCTTTCTCGATACGGTTGGTGAAGTCAGTATTTGGACTTATTACACGTTTAAGACGATAGAGCCATTCCACTTTCAGAAGTTCATCACGTTCATCTTTCACCTCAAATGCCCACCAGAGAGTAACGCATAGAATGACAACGGTCACAAGATGCAGGATTATCAGTTGGAAGAACCGCTTTTTATGCCATTCGTTTCTATCACGAATTTCCAAACTTTTCTCCATACGACCAAGCCTTGAATTGATTGCCGAAGCATCGTCAAGACTTATGCCCGGTGATTTCAGTGCGCCACGGTTGAGAGCGTCTTTTGCGCTGTTCTCAATCTTGGGCGAAAGCGTTGAGATTATCTCATGCGACACTTTTTGAGCGGCTCCGGATGCTGCCTTGTCCGCCACATCCTGCATATTGAGTTTGGCAAGAGCCTCAAATCCTTTCTTGATTTCGCCTAATCCTTGTAGGGTAAGCGACAGAGTGCTGTTGAACGCCTGAACCATACCGAAAAGACGGTTGATGTCCTCACTCTTTGCGAGGTCATCCGGCAAATGTATTTCCAACGGCTCCGTAGGCTGTGGTTCCGGCGTGGTGGTCGGGAACATCGGCTGTTTGAGAATGGAGCCTATAGCGTTGTTGATTTCCGTTATCTTATCAAGGAGCGAGTTCTCCAGCCTGTCGATTTTGCGGCGGATAAGCTCCATATCGGGATTCTCGCAGAGAATGCCCTGATTGCTGTTGTCTTTCTTTGCCATAATGTATCAAAGTTTAGGGGTGTTACGTTTTTTCTTCTTCGGATGTGTAAGTTTCCACGCTTCCAAAGATTCATTCTCATCAGGTGTGCCGGGCCCCGGTTGGAACAATCCGCCAATGAACTGACCGACACCGTTACCTATGTCAGCCGCGAGATCCAGAGCCGAAGCCGCGGTAGCCTTTACCGCTCTGACCGCCTCATCTGAAATTGTGGAGGCGTTCGGTTTTGTTGTTTCTGCATTGTTCGTTGCCGTCTTTCTTGACTGAGTCCGGTTGGCTGACTGCGAATTGAAAAGGCTGTCGAGATTTCTGAACTTGAACTGCTCTCCGACATCAGAACCTTTCACCTTGTAGTCGCCAAATTGAAAGGAAACGCCCTGTATCTCGGTAGTGCCACGGCGGTATTTCGGAATGATTGAGATGTTCTTTTTAGCCAATTCACGCGCAAAACTGTTCCAGTCGCAGGCATTTTTCAATGCTTCCGTGGCGGCGATTCTTATCTCCGCTTTTGCTCTTTCGATACCGTGCAGTTTCTCTAAATCGGGGTTCTCCTGTTTGGGCAATGCAAGTCCATACTTCCGAGTCAATGCCTCGCAGACCCTCTTATTTTTGTATCGGTTGCGCCCGCACTCCATCCGCTTGCCGTTGTTACCTACCATGTTGAACACGATATGGCAGTGCGGTTTGTCGGTTTCGTAATGGCGGACTATGAGCCATTGGGTCTTGTCGAGGCCCATCATCTTGATGTAATCTTTCGCTATCTGAAGCATCTTTTTATCAGTTAATTTCGGTCTGTCCTCGGCGGCGAAAGACAAAGTTATGTGTCCGGCTGGGTTGCTTATTCGATGATTTAGCATAGACTGCGACTCAAAACTCGCGATTATTTGACGGCGTTTCGTTCCCAACAAACCGTCACTTCCGAGTACCTTCCATGTGTCGGGAGTGAAGATTCTTTTGTCGTGTTTCTCGCGGGTGACATAGTCAACCTTTGAGGCGAACGACCCTGATTTCAAAAATTTTCCTATCATCGTTGTGTACCTTTTTTGAGATTTATAAGGATGTCGGCCACCATGTCAAGGCAGAAATTAGCCTTGTCTTCAATAGCGATCAACCCCTCGGTATTGCCCGTATGGGCGATTTGATTGAGATTCGGTCCGAGTTTTTTCAACTCGTGGATAAGTGCTTTTTCCTCGTCAGTAAGGAAGGCTATGATGACATCTTCCAATGCCCGGATGCGGACATATTCAGCCTTGTTCATACCTGCCTTTGCCGAGAGAATATCAATGCGGTCATACTCGCCGTCATTGAAACTTATCTTGACATACCTGTCTCTTTTTGCCGTGCCGAGGCGCGGTCTTCCATTAGATTTATCCATGTTGTAAATCATTGTAATCGATGTAACCATTATACCGGAATCGGCGACCATCGGGAGGCAGGCAATCAACCGTCAGGCGGTCGGATTGCCCCCTTTTGAGGAACTCAAAAGGTATCTTGCCACTACTACTGAATCAGGCTGCGCAGCATACTCCGTTTCCATCCCTGACGGGACTTTCTGCCTCCCGATCTGTCGCTTATTTCCGGCTGTCAATTCTCAGAGTTTGCGCCACGCTTCGAGATCGTCGCCGAATAGGTCGAGGTGTTCGCAGATGATGCGCTCGGCATAGCTGCCGACATTTGCACCACGGTCGCCGAGGATACGGGCGTAGCGTTCAAGACGCTCCCATGTGGCATCGCTGATGTTGAGCGAATGTCGCTTGACAATCTTCACTGGGATGAGATATGTTTCCTTGTATTCGCCAAACTCCAGCTTGCGCTGCTTTATGCCCACGCGCTGTTGCTTGGGTTGTGGCGTTGCGGTAGGTTCATCGGTGAACAGGTTGGCGGCGTTGTCGGGAGTGTTGCGGTCGTTGCTGTTAACAGCAACATCAGAGGTAACAGTGTTGACAGGCATAGCCGAGTCAACGGGATTGGGAGTAATATCAGATTTCATAATATCATCAGATTTGGGAGTTATACAATCGGTAGATATTTTGCCAGTCTTGGGTGTTGACTTGGCGGTGGAGGAAGAGGTTGTTGACTGAGATTTTTTGTTTGTCATATTTTCTCGTTTATACGGTTTGACAATGGTGTTTCGGTTGTCGGGTCATACCGTTCAACCGACACTAATTCGAGTTGCAGGTCATCTATGAATTTCTGCAACATCGGATACTTTCTAATCATAGTTTGCAGTACGGCTTGGTCAGGCTCGATTTGCAGAAGGTAGTCGGCAATATCATATCCGGCTGATTTGTCAGTATCGTCTGCAACATCATCCATGAAGTTGAAGATGGTGGCTTCGATACCGAGCGATTTCATCAATGGCAGCTTCTGCCGCCAGTGTTCGGTCGCACCCAAATCGGGATATAGGATAACTTGCCGCCCATGGAGACCCCGGAGTGCATCGGCATTAAGACACCCGTTCTTGCCGCCTGTGGCGATCCACACATATTCGGGCAGATACCAGCTCGCTATCAGTGCTGTCTTCTCGCTCTCGACCAGTGCAACAGGCTTGCCACGGTTCATCGGCAACAGATGTTCACCGAAAAAACATTGACGGAGATTGTAGTCCGGCAACTTCATCAGCGAGTGTGCCCACGACACATGGTTGAATGGCTCCTTGACACGCTTGCCGCTCCCGGCATCGTAGAGCATCACCTTCCCTGTGCGGACACGTCCGTTGATGTCGGTCTGCCAGAACACACAAGCCCCCCGCCAATGTTTCGATGTACCGACGCAATACTCTCTCATCAGCCGCTCCGCATCATCGGGCCCGAACTTTGATTTGAGGAACAGAAAGAGATTGTTGCGGTCGTAGCCGTGCAGAGTCTGAGAAACAGTCTCTGCCGCGATGAAAGAGGTTGGCTTGGGCTGCTCGGTCGGCGTGGCTCTGTGGGGCGACGGAGCTGACCAATCGTAGTGCTGAGG
>ENA-OZGC01000099-OZGC01000099.1-human-gut-metagenome-genome-assembly--contig:-NODE-99-length-69500-cov-8.780431_pt1 | contig 69500 bp, 103 predicted proteins | sample MGYA00245109_ERZ653643 | MGnify/ENA primary metagenome ERZ653643 (study PRJEB26926, sample SAMN06165107) | human gut metagenome | biome: ENVO:00009003; feature: ENVO:2100002; material: ENVO:00002003... | reverse complement strand
TTATGCGATCGTCGGCAGCGTCAGATGTGTATAAGAGACAGGCATCCCAGACCTCTTCCACTAATTTGATCAGTTCTACCTGTTCTTCTTCTCTGGCACTTTTTAACATTCCAACAGAAATATTTAAAATCCTTATGTTATACTCATCCTTATGCTCTAACATCCATCGGATCGCTTTTTTGACCTGTCGGGTATTCCCGCCGCCTCTGCGGTCTAATACTTTGATCGGCAAAATACCGCATCCCGGCGCCATTCCCATATATTCTCCCCTGCTCGCGCAACCGTCTGAACCGATGATCCCAGCTACATGCGTACCGTGACCGTTGTCGTCATAGCATTCCGTCTCATTTCCTAGGACATCGTAAAATCCTTTCACCCTTCCTCTTAGATCTTTATGCAAAAAAAGCCCGGTATCCATCACCGCAACTGTAATTCCCTTACCGGTATAACCTCTTTTATGGGCATATGATGTATTTAACAGTTCTCTGATCCGTTCCACTTGATTTTCCTTTTTCTATTAACCTATGCAGGTTTTATTGCAAAGTGTGAACGGCTTTTAGAACTAAGTGGCACAAAAGGACTATCCCAAAGATTTCTCTTTTGGATAGCCCCCTCTTATTTTTGGTCTATATCATTCTTTTTATTTTGCGTCTGCCGGAACGTCTTTGATAGAGAAGCTGATTCTTCCCATCTTGTCTTTTCCAAGGCATACCACGGTTACTTTATCTCCTAAGGTCAGAACGTCTTCTACATGGTTGATTCTTTCCTTGGCAATTTTAGAAATGTGAACCATTCCCTCTTTACCAGGCGCAAATTCAACAAATGCTCCGAACTCTTTGATGCTGATAACAGTTCCTTTAAAGATCTGTCCTGCTTCAAAATCGGTTGTGATGATCCGGATCATCTCTACTGCTTTCTGCATTGCATCAGCATCTACACCACATACGGATACTGCACCGTCATCGGTAATATCGATCTTCACACCAGTTCTTTCGATGATCTCATTGATGGTCTTTCCTCTCTGACCTACTACATCACCGATCTTTGCCGGATCGATCTGGATTCTGATGATCTTCGGTGCATATTTGCCAACTTCTTTTCTAGGCTCTGCGATCGCACCTTTCATCACTTCCATAATGAAGAGTCTTGCCTCTCTGGTTCTGCGGATTGCCTCTTCTACGATCGGTCTTGTCAGTCCGTGGATCTTGATATCCATCTGAATCGCTGTGATACCCTCGGTTGTTCCGGTTACTTTGAAGTCCATATCGCCAAAGAAATCCTCTAATCCCTGGATATCTGTCAATACTAAATAATCATCATCTGTCTCTCCGGTTACTAAACCACAGGAAATTCCTGCTACCATCTTCTTGATCGGTACTCCGGCTGCCATTAAGGACATGCAGGATGCACAGGTAGAAGCCATGGAAGTAGAACCATTGGACTCAAATGTCTCGGATACGGCACGGATCGCATATGGGAACTCCTCTTCAGAAGGAAGTACCGGAAGTAATGCTCTCTCTGCTAATGCTCCATGTCCGATCTCACGACGTCCCGGTCCTCTGCTTGGTTTTGTCTCACCTACAGAGTAGGATGGGAAGTTGTAGTGATGCATGTAACGTTTGGATACTTCGTTCTCATCCAGTCCGTCAATTTTCTGTACTTCTGATAATGGTGCTAAGGTTACCACATCGCAGATCTGTGTCTGTCCACGCGTAAACATTGCAGAACCATGTACTCTTGGGATCAGGTCTACTTCTGCTGCAAGCGGACGGATCTGGTCAATGGCACGACCATCCGGACGTTTGTGGTCTTTTAAGATCATCTTTCGAACGGTCTTTTTCTGATACTGATAAATGGCTTCTCCTAAGATTTCAAGCCACTCTTCCTTCTCAGCAAATGCTTCTTCTAATTTTTCGGTAATCTGACGGATATTCTCCTCTCTTACCTGTTTCTCATCGGTAAAGACTGCCTCTTCCATTTCTGCAGGAGGTACGATATCTTTGATCGCTGCAAACATTTCCTCAGGGATTGCACAGCTTGTATAGTCATGTTTTGGTTTGCCGACTTCTGCTACGATCTCATCAATGAATTTGATGATCGTCTGGTTTACTTCATGTGCGGTATAGATCGCATCGATCATTTTTGCTTCCGGAACTTCGTTTGCACCGGCTTCGATCATGATGACTTTTTCTCTGGTAGATGCTACAGTCAGATTTAAATCACCTTTTTTCCACTGCTCCTGGGATGGGTTGATGATGAATTCTCCATCGATCATTCCAACCTGTGTCATGGCACAAGGACCGTCAAATGGGATATCGGAAATGCAGGTTGCGATTGCTGCTCCAAGCATTGCTACGATTTCCGGTCTGCAGGCCGGATCTACGCTCATAACCATATTGTTTAAGGTAACATCATTTCTGTAATCTTTTGGGAAAAGCGGACGCATCGGTCTGTCGATCACACGGGATGTTAAGATTGCATTCTCAGATGCTTTTCCCTCTCTTTTATTAAATCCTCCAGGAATCTTTCCTACGGAATATAATTTTTCTTCAAACTCTACGCTGAGTGGGAAGAAGTCAATGCCATCTCTTGGCTTATCGGATGCAGTTGCAGTAGATAATACCGTAGTATCACCATATTTCATAAATGCTGCTCCGTTTGCCTGCTTTGCGACTTTGCCTACCTCTACCGTAAGTGGTCTTCCGGCAAGTTCCATTGTAAAACTTTTGAACATATCTTTTCTCCTTTTCTTTCCGGGAGCCTGACTCCCTGCTCTGACAGAAGATTCCGAAACTACTGAAAAAGCTACGATACACGTCTTAATTCCTTATACCTTTTCATACCCTTTTCAGTGGTCCCGGGTTCCTTCTTCTGCCGGTTACAAAATATCCGCTAAAATCTTATCTTCCATATTTTTCACGGAACAAACGCTAAAATAGAGCGGAAAGACTCCGCTCTATCCTTAGGTCATACTATTTTCTGATACCTAAACGCTCAATTAAAGAACGATATCTTTCAATATCGATTTTCTTCAGGTAATCTAATAATCCACGTCTCTGACCAACCATCTTTAAAAGACCTCTTCTGGAATGATGATCCTTTGGATTTGCTTTTAAGTGCTCTGTCAGCTCCTGGATTCTTGCTGTTAAAATAGCAACCTGAACTTCCGGTGAACCTGTATCATTTGGTGTTCTACCGTACTCTGCAATAATAGCCTGTTTCTTTTCCTTTGCGATCATTGTACAATCCTCCTTATTTGATAAACGCCCTGTCATGTATGATACTCAGTAAAGGGTCGGAGTTGTCCGTCTACCGAATATGGGCTGAACTCATACCTTGCAAGTATATCATAGACATCCTTTATTGTAAACTGTTTTTCAGAAAAAATGTCTGTTTTTTAGCACGGTCTGTCAACATTTAATCTGTCAGTTTTGTGTGGGACAATCCCTCAATGACATCCGACATTTTCTTTACATTTTCGGAAACAGATACATTTAAGGTATTACATTCTCTTGCCAGTTTTTCTACCTCTCCTGCCACAATTGCAAACCCCCTTCCTGTTTCTCCTGCTCTTGCTGCCTCAATGCTTGCGTTCAATGCTAACATCTTCTGCTGTCTCTGGATCGCATTCAACTGATTGGTATTTCCCTCGATATTCTCCATCAGTCCCTTACATTCTGCAATTCCATCTTTGATACGCTGCATCAGACGACCGTTATAGGTCTCATTATATCCTGCATCCATACAGTTATTCAACGCATCACCTAACAAAAATGCGGATGCATTGATTCCTTCTTCGGAACGGACATTGACCTTATTTAATGCCTCTATGTATTCATCTTCATCAATACTTAATTCTCTTGCGACCTGGCGGAATTTCTCTTCGTCCGGATCTTTTGGCAATACCTGTCCACCGATAACGGCTCCGACTTTTTCACCTTTTACAACAAGATCAATACTGAAATCGATCAGTCCTGCATGACAGTGGTACACGCCGGTTCCTTCACGGTCACATTTCTCGCAGCGTCTCTTACCCTCTGCACTCTCTCTTGTATATTTAACACAAAAATCTGTAAAATTAAAACAGTCAGAAATATAATTTCCATCCATGTCTACTGCAACGGTTGCCAGTCCGGTTGCTCTTGCCCAGTTCTTCATAATTTCATGGAATTTATCCATATCCGTAAAATCCTGTATTCTCATATAGTCTTCCTCCATACACCAGTACTTTAATTATATTTTACTATGATTATGACACGATGACAAGCAAATATTCCATGCTGCAATTGTTACTTATTTAACGATATTTTAAGGAAAGACCGGACTTATACAGGCCGGATCGTTCTGTTGTACCAAAAGATAAAAAACATTTTTGCAAAACAGAAAAATACCATCCACAACCGCGTTGTGAATGGTATTTCCATGAATAATTATAAAAACTATTATAAAATTCATTTCAAACTCCTAATCTAGTCACCCAATACTCTGGTTACACAGATTGGGGAACGGTAAAATGCATTGGAGATCTTGATTCCTGTCTTCTTAGAACTTGCATGTACGATCTGTCCGTTTCCAATGTAAATTGCAACATGGCTGATGCTGCTTCCGCTTCCGTAGAAGAATAAATCTCCCGGTTTTGCCTCTGATGCACTGATCCTTGTACCACAATTTGCCTGTGCTTTAGAGGAATGTGGCAGATATACACCGTATTTTGCAAAAATAGAAAGTGTAAATCCGGAACAGTCAGCGCCGTTTGTCAGGCTTGTACCACCCCAGACATACGGATTTCCAACAAACTGTGTTGCATAGGAAATCAGATTTACTCTGACATCGGATACTCCGTTGCCATAGCGAACCTCTGTCATGGTCATTGCTTTTGGAAGCTGCACGGAAATATCTACATAGTCTTTGCTGATAAATCCGTTGGTATTATCTAAATCAACTTTTACCCAGCCGCTTAAATCTTCTAAAACATTCAGTTCTTCGCCCTGTGGCATCAATGCTAAAATGCTGCACTCTGTGTTCGGCTCTTCCCTAACATGTAAAGTTGGTGTCTTAACGGTTGCGATCGTCTGCTTTACTTCTTCTGCACGGGCTGCTGCCTCTTCTCCCGTGATCAGGTAATCTGCACTGACATAACCTGTCACATCACCGGACTGGATCTTATACCAGCCATCTAAAGTCTCTAAGATCTCGCCTGCGGCATTCTTTGGCATCTTACCTACCATGCTGCTGTCTGCAGAAGGAGTCTCTCTGACATTTAATGTCTCCTCCACATTTGCGATCCCTAAATTCGTATATCCGTAAATCGTAGCAGGTGCTTCTTTTGTTACCTCTACATCATTCTCTGATACGCTTGCCTCTTCTTTCTGCTCTGCCGGCTTGTCCTTAATTGCCTCTGTAAATAATGCTCCGGCTCCTGCAACGGTCTGCACTTTATGGTTTTCCTTCGCCTGTGCCGTTAAGCCTGTCAGACTGCTTCCTGTAAAAATAAGGGTTCCTGCCATTGCGATTGCAAAGAACCGATTTATATTCTGATTCATAAAAACCTCCTGATAAAAGAAAAACAGTAGAATATGTAATACTCTACTGTTACGTTGTTTTTAAATTATAACAACATTTTTTTACACTGTCAACACATTTGCGTAATATTTACGTAACATTTGTCATTTTTATAAATCAAAATAGATCCTTGCGATCTTAATATCCTGCTGTAACTGCGCTTTTAATTCATCTATGGATGCAAATTTTACCTCTGCACGGATGCGGTGTAAAAATTCCACTTCTACCGCCATATCATAAACATCGTCAGAAAAATCCAGCACATGTGTCTCGACACCGATCGGATTATCTCCCTCGATCGTCGGTTTACATCCGACATTGGTGATTCCACAGTATTCCTCTCCTCCGATCAGAATCCTTGTGATATAGACTCCAAATGGCGGCAGCAGTTTGTCATCCTCAGGCACCAGATTCACGGTTGGAAACCCGATCGTCCTTCCAATCTCATTTCCATGCTCTACGATGCCCTGTACAAAAAAGGAATAGCCTAACAGTTCATTTGCCTTTTCGATATTTCCTTCTTTAATATACTCACGGATATAGGTGCTGCTGATATCTCTTCCGTCACTCTGGATCTTTTCGATCACCTGTACCTCATAACCGAATTTGTCAGCATATTCTAAAAGCAGCTGATAATCTCCCATGCGGTTATGTCCAAAATGAAAATCTGTACCGACCACCATGTATTTTACATGCAGTTTTTCTACCATCATACGGATAAAATCCACTGCATCCATATTGCGGATTTCCTCTGTAAACGGACATTCCACCACATAGTCGATCCCCATATTTTCAAAGACATGCATTTTTTCCTCGTTGGTTGTCAGCACGTCTCCACGGTCATCTTCCACCTTTTTTCTCGGAGGAATGTCAAAGGTAAACACCACGGCTTTCAGATCATCTGTTTTTTTCTGTAATACGGTATCTAAAAGCAGCCGGTGTCCTCTGTGGATCCCATCGAATTTCCCAAATGTGATGACCGTAGATTCTTCTATATTAAAATCCGTTGTTCCTCTTAAATAAATCATTTTACTCTCTCACTTACTGTTCCAAAAAAATTTTCACAGGCTTGTAATTTTCCTGTCTTTTATCATAACGGTAGATTCCGATAAACCGTCCTTCTTCATCATAAATACGGATGGATTCTGCCTCATCCGATATCGGCGGTGTTACAAAAAATGCTTTTGCAATACGGTTTCCGTTATAGAGCACTTTGCCGTATTTTTTTTGTACCGTTACCGCTTCTAATGCACGAAATACATAGTCTGTCGGATAGAGGATCTGTTCTAGCTCTCCTGCATCCCGTTTTTTCTCAATTTCTCCTAAGGTCAATGCCTGTTCTATGGAAAAATCTGCCACTCTTGTCCGTTTTAACGACTCCATACAACCACCACAGCCCAGTTTCAGACCAATATCGTGGCAAAGAGTACGGATATACGTTCCTTTCGAGCAATGTACCCGCATGGTCACACGCGGAAGTTCTATGTTCTCGATTTCAATCTCATAAATCTGAACCAGTCTGGGTTTACGCTCTACCTCGATCCCATTTCTTGCAAGGTCGCACAGTTTTTTTCCGTTGACCTTTAATGCAGAATACATCGGTGGTATCTGTTCGTATGCTCCGACAAATCCCATAATGGCTTTTTTTACTTCTTCTTCGCTGCAGGTTACCGCCGACTGCTCTAACACGGTTCCTGTGGTGTCCTGCGTATCGGTGGTCTGTCCAAGCAGCAGGACTGCCTCATAGACCTTGTCCTTATCGGTTAAAAGGTCGCAGACTTTTGTGGCTTTTCCAAGACATACCGGCAGCACCCCTTCTGCCTGTGGGTCTAAGGTTCCGGTATGTCCGATCTTTTTCTGCCCTGCGATTCCACGCAGTTTTGCCACTACATCGTGGGAAGTATAGCCTTTTTCTTTGTATACATTTAAAATACCGTTTAGCATCTTCTCACCCTTTATATCTCTGAAACGTCAGAAGACAGTTGTTTTTTCATCTCTTCTAAGATTTTTTCTATGATCTCGTCTGCATTTCCTTCCATAGAAACTCCCGCTGCGCGGATATGACCGCCGCCGCCATACTCCATGGCAACTCTCGCCACATCCATGCCTCCGTTAGAACGCATGCTGACTTTATAACCGTCCTCTGTCTCATACAGGAAAACAGCCGCCTCTACGTCTTTGGTCACACGAAGCTGACTAACGATCCCGTCTAAATGCTTTGGCAATACCTCAAATTCTTCCATCTGCTCTTTGGTCACTACGGAAGTAATGACCGCACCGCCAAGCTCTAATTTAGACTGTACCAGCGCCTGACCTAAGATCCGGTTCTGTTCATAGGTCTTTGTATAAAAGGTCTTATCTACGATCTCGGTAAAGTCGATTCCCATATCCATCAGCTTTCCGGCAATGTTCATGGTCTTTGCCGAAGTTGATGAATACTGGAATACTCCGGTATCATGGATGATCCCCACATAGATACATTCTGCAATCTCTTTTGAAATCTTTTTCTCGTCTAAAAGCTCAAACACCAGCTCCGAAGCAGAACTTGCATGCGGAAAGATGTAATTCTCATCGGCAAAACTCTGATTGCTGATATGATGGTCTATACAGATCGTCTTTTTTGCTACGTTAAAATACTGTGCAGCCTCTCCTAATCGTCCGGTATCTCCGCAATCCTGTGCAATGAACAGATCATATGGTTCATGCTCTGCACACTCATGGATGATCTCTTCGGAACGCTTTAAGAATTTAAAAATGTTCGGAATCGGTTCTAAATATAAATCCACCTGAATCTGCGGATAATTGTCTTTGATATAATTATAGGTTGCAAGGCAGGAGCCTACGCAGTCGCCGTCCGGACGGACGTGTCCTGCGATCGCTGCTGTCTGTACTCCCTGTAACTGTGAATCCAAGTCTTTCATGCTTTTTCCCCCGGTCTCGCTGTATCTCTACTCCTGTATATCCTTTGTTACATCATCTATCAGTTTTGACATATTGACACCATATTCAATGGACTGGTCTAAAATAAACTGTACCTGTGGTGTGTTACGCAAATTGATATTCTTTGCCAGCGTTCTTCGGATATAGCCTTCCGCACTCTTTAAGCCTGCGATCGTATCTTTCTGGGACTGTTCATCCCCTAAAACAGAAATATATGCTTTACAGGTCTTTAAGTCCGGTGCTACTTCTACTGCAACCACACTGGTCATCGGATTGATCCGCGGGTCTTTGATCTCCCCACGGATGATATTGGAAAGTTCTCTTAAGACTTCCTCATTAATCCTTGTATTCTTAATACTGTTTTTTCGCATTCTGCCTCTATTCCCTTCGTTCTATCTCGGCACTTCTACCATAATATATGCTTCAATCTGATCTAATTCCTGGATATCATTGAAGTCTTCAAATACCAGACCACATTCATAGCCTGCTTTTACTTCTTTTACATCATCTTTAAAACGTTTTAAGGATGCAAGATTTCCTTCAAAGATCTGTTTTCCTTCTCTGGAAATACGTACCATACAGCCACGCTGGAAATAACCGTCTAAGACATAGGAACCTGCAATATTTCCAACGCCGGATGCTTTAAAGATCTGACGTACTTCTGCATGACCGATGACTTTTTCTTCAAAGATCGGGTCTAACATTCCCTTCATGGCAGCTTCTACATCCTCGATGGCATTGTAGATGATCTTGTACAGACGCACATCTACACCCTCACGGTCTGCAATCGCTTTTGCAGTGGTATCCGGGCGTACGTTAAATCCGATAATGATGGCATTGGATGCAGATGCTAACGTAACGTCGGATTCGTTGATCGCACCAACACCGCCATGGATGACTTTGACTACAACCTCTTCGTTTGAGAGTTTTACAAGACTCTGTTTTACTGCTTCTACAGAACCCTGAACATCTGCTTTGACGATGATATCTAACTCTTTGACATTTCCGGACTGGATCTGGGAGAACAGATCGTCTAAGGACATCTTGGATTTTGTCTCTTCGATCAGGCGGTTCTTGCCTTCTGAAATAAAGGTTTCTGCAAAGCTTCTTGCCTCTTTTTCTGTCTCCGTGGATACAAATACTTCTCCTGCTCCCGGTACGCTGGATAATCCTAAAATCTCTACCGGTGTAGATGGTCCTGCCTCTTTTACATTGCGTCCCTTGTCATCGATCATGGCACGGACACGTCCGTAACTGCTTCCGCAGGCAATCGGCTGACCGACTTTTAAGGTTCCTTTCTGTACTAAAACAGTTGCTACCGCACCACGGCCTTTATCCAGTCTTGCCTCGATGACGATACCACGCGCCTGACGTTTTGGATTTGCCTTTAACTCACAGATCTCTGCTGTTAACAGGATCATCTCTAAGAGCTGGTCAATACCTTCCCGTGTATGTGCGGATACCGGAACGAAGATGGTGCTTCCACCCCAGTCTTCCGGAATTAATTCATATTCTGCAAGCTCCTGTTTTACTTTTTCAATATTGGCATTCGGCTTATCAATCTTGTTAACTGCAACAATGATCTCGATACCTGCTGCTTTTGCATGGTTGATCGCCTCTACCGTCTGTGGCATGACTCCATCGTCTGCTGCTACAACTAAGATCGCAATATCTGTGGAATTTGCTCCACGCATACGCATTGCCGTAAATGCCTCGTGTCCCGGTGTGTCTAAGAAAGTGATCTTTTCTCCGTTGATCTCTACCATATAGGCACCGATGTGCTGGGTAATACCACCAGCCTCACGGTCTGTTACATGAGTATCACGGATCGCATCCAACAGAGAAGTCTTACCGTGGTCAACATGACCCATAACGCAGACTACCGGTGGACGTTTTACCATCGTGCTTTCGTCTTCTTCTTCCTCTCTTAAGAGTTCTTCGATCACATCGACTTTTACTTCATGTTCTGCTAAACAGTTGAACTCTAAAGCGATCTCTTCTGCAGTATCGTAATCCACATCCTGGTTTACGGTTACCATCGTTCCTTTTAAGAACAGTTTCTTTACAATTTCTGACGGCTGAACCTTCATCTTATCTGCTAATTCACGGATTGTCAGTGAATCCGGCAGTGTGATGGTACGGATAGTCTCTTCTTTTTTCTCCTGTGGCTGCTGTGGCTGTTTTTTCTTCTTACCGCCATTCTTCTCTAAATTAATATAACGCTCCTGCTTCTTGTTGCCGAAGTTATCTTTATTCTGACCCTTATTCTTCTTATCGTTTCTACGGGTATCTCTGCGGTCTTTTCCGTTATTTTCTTCTACCGGTGTCGCACTCTTGTTGAATTTGTTGATCTCCTGATCTAATCTCGGACGAGATTCTTTCTGGCGATTCTGACCGACTCTGTTGTTACCTCTATTGTTTTGGTTATAATTGGCATTCGGTTTATGATTCGTACGGCCGTTCTGATTCTGGCGATTATTTTCCTCATTTCTAGGTCTCCTCTCACCCTGTCTGTCTGCCTGCTGTGCGCGGATCGGACGATCTCCCTGTGGACGTACCGGTCTTTCTCCCTGCGGGCGTTCCCCCTGTGGACGCATCGGACGGTCTCCCTGCGGTCTTGCCGGTCTGGCTCCACCCTGTGGTCTTGCACCTCTGTTTCCGTTCTGATTGTTATGCTGTCCGTTATTTCTGCGGTTATTCGGCTGTTTACTGTTCTGTGGATTGTATACTGCCGTAATACTGGATTTTTTCTTCGGACGTTCCTGATGTGCGTCTTCTTCCTTTTCTGCTGCCTTTGGTGCAGCTTTTTCCTCTTTTACCGGTTCGCTCTTTGCAAACTTTTTCTTAACAACCCGGATCACATCGTCCTCAATAGAACTCATGTGACTCTTCACCTCTATATTCTGCTCTGATAAGTACTGTAATATTTCCTTAGACTGTATATTTAATTCCTTTGCAAGTTCATGCACTTTGACTTTTGCCATTCCATTTCCTCCATTATTCAATTTTCTCACCGCTTAGTATCTTACTCTCTAACGCTTTTGCAAATCCGCTATCGGTAACTGCAAGGGAAGCCCGATACTGTTTTCCGATACATCTTCCTAAATCCTCTTTTACCGCATATTCATAATATGGCACTTCGTAAAATGCACACATGTTGCGGAACAATTTTTTCGTATTATCGGAAGCATCCTTTGCCACGATGACTAAGCCGGCTTTTCCTGCCTTGACCGCTTTTTCCGTTGAAAATTCCCCACTCTCTATCTTCCGTCCTCTCGCAGCTAACCCAAGCATCTGCAAGACTTTATCATTTTTCAATCGCTTCCATCTCCTCTTCGAGCTGTTCATAGATTTCTTTGAGAATCGCAGTCTTTAATGAGCGCTCCAGTCCTTTGGACTTCTCTGCTTTTTTCAGACATTCACTGTCTGCACAAAGATATGCGCCTCTTCCATTCTTCTTTCCTGTCGCATCTAGGATGATCTCATTCTCGGATGTCTTGATGACGCGAATCATTTCCCGCTTATTTTTCATTTCACCGCATCCTACACATTGACGCATCGGGACTTTTTTACTCGTCATAGTCGTTCACTTCATCCTCATCTGTTTCCTGATAGTTATCTAACTCTTCCTCTGTATCCGGTTCAATGTACTCGCCATTCTCATCGTAGTACTCTTCCCCATCTTCGTAATATTCATCCTCATAATCATTCTCGTAATCGATGAAGTCACCGGCTTCTCTTGCCTGCGTCTCACTCTTGATATCAATCTTGAACCCGGTCAGTCTTGCAGCAAGTCTTGCATTCTGTCCTTCTTTTCCGATTGCTAAGGATAACTGATAATCCGGTACAACAACCTTTGCTGTCTTTTCTTCATCATCTGCAATAACAGAGATGACTTTTGCCGGGCTTAATGCATTCTGGATTAAGATCGCGGAATTCTCACACCAGTTGATAATATCGATTTTCTCGCCGCGCAGCTCATTCACGATCGCATTGACACGCGCACCGTTCATTCCGACACATGCACCGACCGGATCGACATCCGGGTCATTGGAATATACGGCAATCTTTGTTCTGCTTCCTGCTTCTCTTGCAATACTCTTGATCTCAACGATACCATCTCTTACTTCGGTTACCTCTGATTCAAACAGACGCTTTACCAACTCCGGATGTGTTCTCGACACTAAGATCTTTGGTCCTTTTGAAGTGGATTTTACTTCTAAAATATAGAGTTTGATACGCTCGGTAGGTTTGAACACTTCCCCTTTGATCTGTTCGCCCTCTGTTAAGATTGCATCTACTTTTCCAAGATTGATGCTTACATTCTTACCGATGTAACGCTGAACAACACCGGTTACTACATCGCGCTCTTTGCTGTAATATTCGTCAAACAGCACTTTTCTCTCTTCCTCACGGATCTTCTGTAAGATGACGTTCTTCGCATTCTGTGTCGCAATACGTCCGAATTCTTTGGATCTTACTTCGATGTTTACGGTATCTCCAAGATCATATCTTGAGTCGATCATTTTTGCATTTGCAAGGCTGATCTCAAGACAGGGATCTTCGACCTCTTCGACTACGGTTTTTTCCTGATACACATGAAACTCGCAGGTCTCCGGATCAATGTTTACTTTAATGTTATCTGATTTTCCAAAATGATTCTTACAAGCGGTAACTAAAGAGTTCTCTATAGCCTCAAGCAAGGTATCCTTACTGATATTTTTTTCCTCTTCTAATACATTTAACGCTTCTAACAATTCATTGTTCATTATGATATTCCTCCCATTTAATTTGTTATTGTACGCTAAAAATCAAATGCTAAACGGATCAATGCGATATCCGTTTTTGCAAAAGTCAATTTTTCGTCTTCTTCTGTCTGAATTGTTACGGTATCATCGTCATAACCGGTTAAAACTCCGTAAAATTCTTTGCTGCCGTTCATGGAACGATAGGTACGGATCTCTAATTCTTTTCCCATACTGCGAATATAATCTTTTTCCTTTTTGAGCGGTCTGCCAAGTCCCGGTGAACTCACTTCAAACACATAGGAATCTTCAATATAATCTTCCCTGTCTAAAATCTCATTCATCTCTCTTGCTACAATTTCGCAGTCATCCACCGTAATGCCGCCTTCTTTATCAATATAGGCTCTTAAATACCATGTACTTCCCTCTTTGACATATTCCACGTCTACGAGTTCAAAATTGTTTCTTTCGAGAATCGGGGTAATCCAGTGTTCCGTCTGTGTCTCATACATTTGTCTTTTTGACATATTCCCACCTTCTTTCATTTCCATTCTGGCTGTTCTTTCGGACATGACCCTAACATAAAATCAAGAGCGGACATTTGTCCGCTCTCAACCTAGTTAACTCTACATATCGTATATATGATAACACTTGCTACATAGAAATGCAAGTATTTCCAAACAAAAAATGCTCAAAACCGATTATCTTCTGGCTTTGCGCATCTTCAAGGGTTGGGCTATTCATTAATGAATAAACAGTTCGTAGGGGAATCGAACCCCACTGCAAAATGCTAAATGTGTATTCAAATCAATGCTTTCCGCAATTTTGTTTTGAATACTTTTGATTACTTTTGAATACCTTTTTACTTTACAACCCTATAACGCCGTTAATTGCCTCTGCTTTTTGAATATCTGTCTTCCGGTTTTTGTAGTAATGTTGCTTCGTCGTTTTTATATCAGTATGACCCATTTGCTCTATTATAAGAGATTCCTCTATCCCACTATCTATTAAAATACTTCCATAGGTTTTTCTGATTTTATGCGGCGATTTTCTTACAACACCGGTATGTTTACATACCGTATTTAGGCGATTCCTAAATACATAAGTTCTTATCCTGTTTCCACTGTTTTCAAAAACATACTCCCCAAAAGGATTCATTATACGAATCTTCTGGAGTATCCACGAGCAGTTTTCCGGAACAAAGACATCTCTTATTCCAGCTTCTGTCTTTGGAAAATCCCTTACCTCAAATACTCTTGATTTTGAATCATCCTCATAACATATTTCTGTGCGACATACATGAATAACATTTCCATCTATATCACATTTTTTTAGTCCAGATAATTCGCCTATTCGTAGTCCTGTCTTAAACAAGAGAAGAATACCGAGATTAACTATGTCTTGATTTTTCTCTAAATAGTCCATTACTCTAGGAAGTTCGTTCGTCATAAACACTTGTTCCTCGTCAGTTTTTTGCTCTCTCCTAAATGATTTTCTCGAAATTTCAATATCACTAACCAATTCTGTAATACTGAAATCAACCAGCTTCTTTTTCTTTGCAAGCCTAAATATTCCAAAAATTAATGTTCGCAAATTGCTAAATCCTTTTGTGGTTAAATTAAAATCATGAATTGCGTTAAGAACAAAATTTTCAACATCATATTCTGATAAGGACTTTATTTTATTCTTTCCAAACTCTGAAAAACATTGCTCATATTGTCTTTCATATCTGTCTTTTGTTGACTTTGATATTTCCTCTCTTGCGAGTTTCGAATCAATCCATTCCTGGAAAATCATATCTACTGTTGGATTTTCCTCTTCCTGATTCCAGAAAGAAATAACAACATCTTCTATGTCTTTTTTACTAGTTCTTTTTTTTAAAATTCTACCATTCTTTTTATCTGGTAAATAAGTATACCATTTTCCATCCTTTCCTTGGTAAATTTTATAAGGATGCTTATTTAAAAGTTCCTCTCTCTTCTGCATTTCAATTTTTTCTTGCACAAGTGCTGTGTTAATCATACCATTTTCGACAGCATATTTCAATAATTCTAAATCAGACAGTTTTGTGTCTGGCATAGGCAGATTCGCCCTTTCTCCTCCAATATAGTTGTCTTTTGCGTAAAAAAATACCAACCATCGAATATTGACGGTTGGTATAAAATACCATTTTTAGAATTTCCACAGAGGTTTCCATCCGTGAAGTTCAGCTATATGTGCAAATTTATCTCTTCTATCTGTTGGAATTTTAATGCAATATTTTGCAACGCTCGCCATGCAATAACCTTCGGAATAGTTAATGAGTGTTTCTACAACTTCATACTCTCCTGGTTCTTTCCACAAAGGATCTTCTATAAAATCCCCTTTGTGTGGAATAATATCAGTTTCTATTTCCTTTCTCCATGAATATGGAAAATTCTCCCCTTCAAATTCTACAATCTGAGAAATGATCAGTTTCATAATAAAAATTCCCCTTTCATTTGTGATAGAGGAATTATACCACTATAACCGCCAATATTCAATTTTCAATGTTCAATACTATCTGTCAATCGACAGAATCTGACATGCCTTGTCTCATTATCTCATTCAAGCAGGCATTAAATCCTGCTCTGAACATTCTTTCTCCATGTTCTCCGATTCTGCGTTCTTTCTTCTCCGGCAGTTCCCGGAGCGGACAGGAATCTGGTCTACACCCGATATAATCTGTCACATCTTCTCCAATTCCCGGTACTCCACAATACAATGTTTTTTCTCCGTATCTTGGTGGTTGCTCATCATCTACGAAATCGCACATATCACATGATTCTGGCATATCCATTACCAATATTGCTTTTGCCATCCGTTACACCTCTCTATCATTTAATTCTTCAAGACTATCCTGCAAGTCGTGATAATAGTTGATTTGGTCGGTGAAATGCTCGTCCAGTATATCAATCATTTCTTTTTTTGCATCCTCTAAGGATTCTGCTTGCATAAAATCCATGTGACCATCAATCACTGACTGCCATCTTATCTCTTTGCCACAATAAACAATGCTTCCTACGGTGATACTGCCATAATAGGCAACGATGTCTATTTGCTTTTCCCAGTCATCTTGTTCTGGTTCAACTTCTTTCCATTCAAGTTTAGTCATACTTCACGCTCCTTCCGGCTTTTCGCACCGTTCATATTCGATAGCATTACTTGCATAACACATACTTTTTATATGCCTCCTGATAAGTAATTCCGTCAATTTCAGCTATCCTGGCAAGTGGAATTGTTTTCGTGATACTCCTATTTCTTGTTTGCTCTTTTCTCGTTACCCATCTGCAATTAGACGGTTCATAATTTCCATCATTGTCGATTCTGTCTATGGTCAACTCGTCACTATAACCATTACCCATCGACCAATCATAAAAATTTCGGAAATCACTATCCCATTCTGGGCAAACACGGATTCCTCTTCCGCCATATCTCTGATAGTCCTTGTTATTCAATCTGGAACACCTGTCTCTCATGCCAGTCCAAATGTTCCAAAGTCTTGATTTTGCCATTCCATGTTTTAAATGCATTGTTGCTTTAACTTCTTTTTCAAGGCAGCCGCAACTTTTAGTTGTTCCGCTTACCAATGAATTCCTCAATATTTCTTTTTCGTTTCCACAATCACATCTGCAAAGCCATATTGATTTTGAACCTTTTCCATTGCCTTTTGTTCCAACCTTTTTTATCGCGGTTAATCGTCCAAATTTCATACCCGCTATATCTTTAGGATATTTCAATATTTACTACCCTCTTTCGCTCGAACCATTTCCGTGTTAAATAATATAGGCTTGATTGCCATCTACTCCGCCACCTTTCAACTGCTCTGCGATTTCATCAATATTTCTTGGATGCAATCCAAATGTTTGACACATAACATCTTGCTTGCATGTTTCTGCAAAATCATCAATAGCCTTATTTCTCTCCCTTTTTGCCACCTCTCTTATGTCATCGACAGACACAAGCAAATCGTCCTGTCTGTTACATATCTGGTCGATAGTCATTGTTTGAATTGGGGTTATCATCTACTCCACCGCCTTTCACAATCTGCATAACTGTCTGATATAGTGCTGATTTTCTGCCTACAATTTTGGTTATGTATTCATCCAACTGCTTTACAACCGCATCCACATCGTAGGCAATCGGCTGCCGGTTAATCAGATTCAGCCAATCAATAGTGTTTGACTGCTCTGTAATAGTGTTTCTTATGTCCTGCATTAGTTTGTCTGCATCAATCAGTCCCATCGTTCGCTCTCCTGTTCCACGCTTTTACCAAAGCATCAAATACTGCTTTTCTTGTCCATTTTGAAGCATTCCTTGGCATTAATTCACTTTCAAAAAATAGTCTGCAATGGCAATTATTCTTTTTTGTATTTCCTCTTGTGACAACATAAAAAATCCCATCGACTTGAATATTTTCTGTCAAAATAACTTTCACTTTTCCACCGCAAAACGGGCACGGCTTTAATTTTTCACTCATTCTTCATCACTCCAATCTATGCACTGTCCACATTCCGGACAAAAATCATAATCGTCATAGTCAACTTCGTAATGTTTGCCACAACAAGGACAAATCCATGTGTCGTATACAAGATGTCCGTCCGAGTATCCGTCTCCTTCGTAATCCGGTCGCCTTGCTGTCTGCTTCTCCACCGCCGCCCGGCATTCTTCCGGTGTGCCGATTGTGCGGTACTGCTGGATCTCAGCTTCCAGTTCCTCAATGTATTCATCCTTATGGTCACAGTTATGGCAAATTTGTGTAGACATATTAGCAAATACATTCTTTATACTTGGATTGACTTCTGATATATGCCAACGCTGATTTTCTTCCAGTGCCTTGATAAGGCATTTTCCCATATCTGATTTAGGAAGAATACACACCATGTCATTATCTCTATTGGCTTTTTTCAGTAATTCGAGTGTTTCATTCTCTGTCATTCCTGCACCTCCAACAATTCCGGATTGTCAAATTTGTTACCGACAACCTCAATTCTCCAGCTATTATCGTTCGCCCAATAATGTAAATCTTTTCTCCAGATAAGGTCATCATTCCATTTGATTCTCCATTCTGACTTATCCCAAACAACAACGGCTTTTCCATACTGAGTTTCTACAATATCATTCTCGAATATCAGCTTGCCGTTCTTATCTTTAAGTCCAGTACACCAACAAATTGTGGATGGATCAATTTCCAGAGCATATAAATCTGATGCGTAATTAGGAACGATATAGTATTTTTCTCTTCCGGCAAATCCATATCGTACCAAACCGCCAATAATCCATTCTCCATTGTCAGTTCGCTTTGCTTTACATAAATATCTATCTTCCATCCTTTTCCTCCATTTCTTTCAGCTTGGCTTCGGCTTCCTCTCTGGTAAGAAATACTGACTTTCCAATTTCATCAAAAGATATCCAGTCGCAAAGAGTAACCGATTCGATATACATTTCTTTGTCAGCAACAGTCATTTCTCTGCATACTGCGACCTCTACTCCATCATCGGTTATGCGGTAAATATTACTTCCCACCTTGCATGGCAGCCGCAGAAGTAATCCCTGCTCTTCGGCTTGCTCTCTATTTGCAAGTCTTTCCGCAATCTCTTCCAGGGCTTTGTATCTTCCATCTTTCGCAAGCTGGGTAATGGTAATTCCCTCATCATCCGGTAAATCTGCTGGATGAAATAAAACTTCTCCATTCTCTGCCACATATGTTAATCTCTCCATGCTATTCCTCACTTTCTGCCCGAAGCCACTTTAATAAGCACTCGTAACAATTACAATTATCATTTTTGTCGCAGTCAATTTCGGCTAACCCATTTTCATTCGGACACATCATATTGGTTGCCAGTTCCTCGTCCGTCATGCTCCTGATCCGGTCTGCGTTGGTCTGCTTGCTGTCATAATTCTGTATAGTCGCAACTTCTGTAAAAGCTGTAAGCATATCTGCAAAGTATTTTAATGCGCTATCTCTGTCTATATTGTGTGCATCAGATATACGACATATTTCTTTCAATACCTTATTTGTCAGATTAATAAAATTTTCTATTTCCTTATCACTCAAATCTTTGTTCATTGTTCTTCCTCGCTTTCCCGGAACGGCTCTGGCAGTGGCATCCAAGCAATTACATCCTCAATCCAATCGTGTCCGCTATCCAATGCATACCCATCATTCACGATGCAAGTATCAACCCACACATATTTCCCGTTTGTCGCAATGATTTCCTGCTCATCATCCGGCATCTTGCAATCGAGATAATATACAATGTCATTAGAAAAACCTCCTGCCTTTCGTTCTTCCGCTGTCATTACATGATATTTAACCGGAATCCACCTTTGTTCCGTGACCGTTTTTCTTGTCGCTTCTGTTCTCATACATTCAAGCATCCTACCTGCTCCTTTCCCTTTTCGACTTTCTCTGAATGCACGTCAAGGCATGTTTACAGTCCTTTGTGCATCTCTTATTTTCTTCGTATGGACATTTTTCCATAAAATCCTCCTATGCAAACCGGAGCTGTCCGGTCTGCTCTGCCTACTGATTGATGTTTAAATTTCTAAACATGGCACACATAACATCCACTACAATGCTGTTCCCGAATTGCTTATACAGCTGTGTGTTACTGTTGACCGCTGCCATTTTGGAGATGTCCTCGTCGGATACTCCCATCAACCGTCCACACTCTCTAGGTGTAAATTTTCTTATACGGTATTTTGATTCGATCCTTACAATCTCTTGATTCTGTGCCGTAAGGGTTGGGCAGATGTTCCCTTTATCCTGCACTCTTCCTCTTCTTGTTGTGCTTTCAGGGTAACTTGCATCAAAGCAGCCGCCTATTTCACACTCGATCGAACCTTCTTTTGTGGCTTGCTTGATCAGAACAAGATTATCTTTCTGTACACTCGTTGGGCGATTACTGATTCCCTGCATATTTGGTTCAAGTCGCTGTTCCGTTGGACTTCCGGCTGTTCTGTCTGATGGGTTATCAGGATTTCTGCCACACATGGCAACTATCTGTTTATCAACAATCATCGGTTCCCTCATCCCCCCCTGCGCAGTCGTAAGAGATGGAGAAATATAGTTTTTATCCCATACATTTCCAGCAAAGCCGGTTCCTCTATCGTCTCCGTACAAATTTCCTAATCTTCTTTGTTTCATTAAAACAACTCCTAAATCGTGGTTTCCAGCCTTTACGCATCTTGCAATCGGATATAAACCTCTTTGAAAATCTGCTGTTACTCCGGTGTATATACTGCCTATTACTTCCATTCAATCACTCCATTCATAGATTGATTTCCAAAACCTTTATAATCCCTCGCCATAAGAGTTGTTGCAATATCAATCTGCTTTTTAATCTGCGTTGCTTGATTGATTAACAACAAGGTTTCCGTCTGACCGCAAGCTTGATATTCCGCAGTCATATCTTGCCTTGATACAGTTTGCAACTTCTCGTTTTTTCGGTTCTTTAATCGTTCCGTCAACGCAGGCCTGTTCTGTTCTGTTCTGTTCTTAGCATTGTATTTTGCAAAGTACCATTGTCAATGAGTGTCCTTATCAGCTTTTGAGTTTTTTCATTGTCAATATAATATTTCTCATCTACACTATCCTCCAGGTAATCCTTGAGTCTTTTTTCAAGCGGTATTGGTTTTGGAAATTTATAGTTAAACTCTCCAAGAAACGAGAACATAAAGCATCTGTTCCTGTTTTGTGCAACGCCGTAGTTCTTCGCGTTCAGGTCCTGCCAGTAACTCACATATCCAAGACCTGTCAAAAAATCTATCCAGTTCTGGAAGTCCGTTTTATTAGCGTCCGCATGTACTTGTGGCACATTTTCCATGAATAGAATCTGCGGCAGTTCTCCTCCGTTTTCCTGTATCTCACAAAGAATTCTTTCCACCTCCCACAGCAGACCGGACCTGGTGCCGCTCCCCTTTTTCATTCCCGCCTGTTTTCCGGCAACTGACAAATCGGTGCATGGAAAGGAATACGTCATAAAATAGCAGTATTTTTCAGTATCACAGATATTCAGATCATCCGCGTGTACCTGCGTAATATCCATCTGCGGGAAATCCGTGCCGTGAACCGCGTTGTAGCTTGCAATAGCGTATTTGTCAAACTCAACAACCCGGTAATGCTCAAATTTCGCACCTATATCCCGCAGCGCCATAGCCTGTGAACCATACCCGGCAAAAAGCTCAATCAACCGGATAGGTTTCGTGATCTGTACAGGCTTCCTGATTATGTCAAATATGTTCATCTGGTTCATGGCAACACCTCCGGAAAGTCCTCAAAACTCATCTGGCTTATGCAGGGTTCGCCGTTAAAAAATCTTCGATACTCATTTGACCAACTGGACATTTCATAACATCTCCCTTCACTGCTATTTCAAGGTTATTTACAGCCTGGTTATAATAACTTTCTTTTAATTCAACACCAATTCCCCTGCGTCCCATCTTTACGGCAGTGTATGGTACTGATCCAATCCCTGCAAATGGATCTAATACAATGTCATTGGGATTCGTCCACAACTCAATACATCTCTGAATTACTTCGAGCTGCAACGGGCAAATATGTCTTTCGTCTTTGTCTTCTCTCGCGGATTTTTTCTGCAGTGTATCACTCTGCCGGATATCCATCCACACTGGACTTGCATAATTCTGCCATACATCAACTGGGAACGTCTCATGTGTATGTGATACACGTTCTGGGTTTTCTCCCGGCTTACGCATTGTAACAATATAATCTGGAATTCCCTGGCGATTCATAGTGCTGTCTTTTCTGATTTGCTTATGTAACAACCCCAGTGCTTTTGTTCTCTGCATTTCAGTAACCGGATTTTTCCAAATTGTGACTTTACTATGATAAATAAATCCGCAATCTTCAAAAATTTTTCTAATAATTGCCGGGAAATCTTTCAAACCGATCACTCCATCCCGCTCTTTCATAAGTGGCAGATCCATGCAATGAAAACTTAATAATCTCCCCGGCATGGTCACACGGTACAGCTCTTTTGCAAGAAAGATAAAATGATTGTAAAATTCATCATCCCCTTTGCTGTTCCCCATGTCCCTATCACTGTTCGAGTAGGTGTACAGGCTGGCAAATGGCGGAGAAAAGATTGTGTAATGGATACTGTTGTCGGGTATCGCCCTTACAATTTCGCATGAATCCCCATTATAAATTGCATACTTATTTTCAATGACCTGTTCCAATACATTCATTTTGTAAATTCCTCCCATTCCGGTAATTTCATTTCCACATGCGGCTCATATGGTGTGCTGATCCTGCATGTGCTTTTCAGTTCCTTCTTTGTGATTTTCTTTGTAAGCTCTGTCATTTCGCGCTGCATTTTGAGGAAATCAGCCTGTTTTCTCTCAATGTTCTCTTTTACGCATCCTTCCTTGGCAGAAATGATAATATACACATTCACAGGTTTTTTCTGCCCAAACCGGTAACAGCGGCGCACAGCCTGATAAAACTGCTCATAGCTGTCTGATAATCCTGTAAAGATCATATTGTGGCAATTCTGCCAATTCATACCGAAACCTGCAATAGATGGTTTCGTGACAAGACATTTAATTTTACCTTCTGAAAATCCTATCATTGAATTGCTTTTATGCTCTGGTTTATCAGAGCCTTTGACCTCAACCGAATCATTGATTACTTCATGCAATTTTGCACTTTCATCATTCAGATCACACCATATAAGCCATTGTTCATCTGAGTTATTTGCAATTTCTGCAGCCTTTTCACACCTAAATGTAAGGCTATCTTTTCTTGCCTGCCGCCGCTCCGTAAGTGTCAGCGTTTCTTTTATTGGTTCATTTCCGTCAACGATGATCTCTTGTATATTAAGCTGCGGCAAATCATATCCAGCCACCTTATATCCGATATTTACCGGATTGTCGATGAATACACTAAATGTTGCAAGCCACTGCCAGAACACATCTACTGCATGTCCTTTCAATCTCCACTTTGAAGTCTGACCGCCATCATGTACAAAAAACATAGATAGCATTTCTGCTCTGGTCATTACTCCACAAAATTCGCTGTGATTGCTAAGTTCCATATAATCATTCGGTGCCGGTGTCGCAGTACACGCCAGTTTATACGTTGTGTCGTGGAAATTCTGAATAATTGCAGTTCTGACTTTTCCAGAATACGATTTCAAGATACTGCTTTCGTCCAACACAACACCGATAAATTCATTTGCTACGAATCTATCCAGCTTCTCATAGTTCGTAATGTTGATCCCGTCAATGCATTCTGACTGTTCCTCTACCACTTTCGCATCATATCCAAACTTCTCGGCTTCGCGCCGCGTCTGCTCTGCTACTGCCAATGGTGCAAGAATCAGTATTTTTCCGCCGGTATGCTTATGTACCTGGTATGCCCACGATAACTGCATGGGTGTTTTTCCGAGTCCGCAATCGGCAAATATACAAGCCTTGCCTTTCTTGAGCGCCCACCGGACGATGTCTTTCTGAAACTCATACAGCATCGGATTCAACTCTGTTTTGTCAATATCGAAACCGCTGCTTTCTAAAACAAATCTCTTACTTGCTAAAAATTCTTTATATGTCATTTTTCCAAAAGGAACCCGATATATCGTTACCCCGGCCGGAGGTTCGGCTCCTTTCTTGAAATATTTAATTTTGTGCCAAATAACACATAATTCCACATTCTGGCATAATCTCTGTATTCATGTCTCCCCTGTTCGGATCCAACTCATCCAGATATACCGAACCGTTTTTGTCTTTCAGCATGGAATGCCCGACTTCTCTTTCCAACTTCGCCCGGCTTTCAAAGACTTCCGGGAAATCCTTTCGAATGTGGTTCCAATAACCCATACCGCCTTTTACACAGCCGACACAGTTATTGTTCGCATATCCCAGCTCGTACATCTTTGGCCGGGCAAAATCAAAAGTCCGTTCAAACAACCCATGTACCTCTTCTTTACTTAATCCTTTGTCCATGAGTGGAAATTCATGTGCTGCCTGTAGATTGGCTTCTACTGTTCTCTCTGCTCGGTTTCTCTCCTTAAGATCAAAACCCCAAACATATGTCAGATCACAATCCTTGTGCTGTTCCTCCCACTCTTTTCTCACCCTCTTTTTCAACCAGTTCGTGCAAGGTGCGAATCCATTCGCCGGATTTCTGAAACCACCAAAGGTCCTTACACAATCTTCCACGCACCGATATTCTTTCGATTTCAATATCTGTATTTCTTTACCGATTGCATTCTCGCAATCCTTAATGAATCTGATACTGTCCTCATGTTGGTCTTGGATGTCTATGTAAATCCATTCATCTACATCCCCGGCAAGATACCCCGCCATAAAACTAGATATTCCTGCACTTATCCAACATACTTTTAATTTTTTCATGACAACCACTTAACAGATTGCTCTGTGTCCGTGGATAAGGAATTACGGCTCCCAATAGTGCCATACGGCACCGCTAATTAAATTCCTTTTGTTCTCGCCTTTCTTCACCTTTAGGCGGTCAACCTTGGTCTACCAAGGCTTCTGTCATTACTCCTTTCTCAAATCAAACATCATTTCTTCTTACCTCTTTTAGGCTTAAACTTATAAACATCATTCTTCTGCCGGCTTATCGCACTGCGGTAACCGTTTAATTTACTTGCTCTGCTTTTGCTCATCTGCTCCCCCTCTCTTCACAATCTCTCTCAATATCCCGTTTCGGGCAGCTCATCGGACTGGACTTGCAGCCACTATTGATTCTGACCCATATCTTGGTGCAGATATAAATGCTCGGCTTTTTGTACTGGTCCGTGACCAGATGTCGGTACTCGCACTCTGCACACTTCGGTATATCAATCCTGTTATTCCTGCATCCCTGTGTAACCTTGCTGGACAATTTACGGCTGCGTACAAAATATGCGACCGTTGTAGGCTCAACATATATTCCATCTTCTTCTGCTATGCGGTCAGAAATGTCGGCGAAAGTACAGCCTGCATCCAGCAGTTCTTCTACCCTGTCACGGTAGCTGTCAAGCATACATCCTCGCTTGCGTCCGCTCATCTAACCACTTCCCTTCTAAGTAATCTTTTCTTCTAAGAATTTTGCTGCATCCTTAAAACCATGAGTTCTCAATTCTTTAATTACACGATCTATGTTTGCCATATGATACTGTGAATTGTTCTCATCATGTGAATCTGCACAAGCATTTATCACTGCTGTATTCAAATCCATTCCTAACCGCTCATTAAGATACACTGCGTAATCTGTAAGTGTTACATAATGTTCCCCGATATAATCAAGATCAGTTGCATCTTTAACGGCTTTATCAAAATGTGCTTTAAACTCTTTCATGCGTTTCTTTCCAAATCCGTATTCTTCATGAAGCACCAGTGCTGTGACCGTAAGCACGGTATTGTATAAATTCTCCGACAATGTATCCCAGAACTCTCGTATTTGTGATGCTGTAAACTTCATCGGTGCTTTTAAAACATTCCGAATTCGAATATCTTCTTTTAACCCTTCTACTCCCTTTTTTGATACGATATTGCTTGCATAAATCATTCCTTGCATACGCAATTCATAATCTTTATCCATTTTTGCCAATGTTCTTTCTTGCCCTCCTATCTACGTCGCTTATATGTGCCAGAATCAGTTGCTTTGCATATTCTGCAAATGACACATTTTTGTATTTCTCATAAAACTGATCTGCTGCATGTATTAATTTTTCAAACCATTCCTCACTATTATCAGCTTCATAGTATTTCTGCCGGAACTCATAGTAATCTTTGAAAAACTGCCACTCCTCTGAACCTTTTTCCAATTTTTTATATGCCATAATCTGTCCGCCTATCAATCAAAGGGAGTGCCGCAAGATTCCCGGAAAACATCCTTTTGCCGCATCCGTGCTTGAATCTGCTCAATAGTTTCAGCTCTCTCGATAAATTCCATACAATCACCTTCAAACTGAACAACTTCTCTAAACGGTGTACCTTGTCGGTTCTTTTCAACTTTCAAGCCTTTAAATTTTCTGTCTTCATCCAAATTCCACATTAGGATAATATTAGAAGCATCCTGCTCAATATCTCCGGATTCTCTCAGCTCGGACATTGTAGGCTCTTTCGTTGCATTCATTTCTGATATTCGGTTAAGCTGTGACAATAGGATAATCGGAACGTGAAGTTCTCTCGCAAGTGCTTTGAATTGCTTCGAAACTTCCCCGACTTCGGATGCACGATTATTGAATTTTCGCTTACACCGTACCAATTGCAAATAGTCAACCACGATCACGTCATATCTTTGATGCCTACATTGCACTCTTATTTCCTCAACAGCATTTGTCTGATCATCAATTGTGATCGGGTAATTTTCAAGTTCATCATTCGCCTTATCAAATGCTTCTTTCTCTCCACCAAGAAAAGACTTTGCCCTGCGGATTCGAGTCAGACCGATCTTTGACATTCTTGAAACAAATCTTTCATAAATCTGACTATTGTTCATCTCCATGTTGTAGTAGCAAGTGTTATAGCCTTTTCTTGCCATATTCTCAATTATCTGTGCCACAATAGCTGACTTACCAACTCCCGGTCTTGCGGCAACAACCGTAATGTCTCCACCTTCAAGGCCACCAAGGCAATCGTCAAGACGATAAAATCCTGTCTTCACCCTGTCCTCTCCAACGTCATCATTAAAGTATTTGTCTTTGTTTTCTGATACAATTTGCTTCATCAGCTTGGATTTCTTCAACTGATTAACTTGGATTTCCTCAAGTCTTGTGAGAACTTCGGCGATTGAATTATCAATGTCACACGGTCTTAAGCTCACTCTTTGAAAAAGATTTTTTGTTTCCCTTGCCCGCCAGTCCTTAACTACTGCATCCGCATAGCTTTTCATGGCTGTCGATACTGGAGTTGCAGTCACACATTCCTTAATCTCCCCGGCGATTATTTCCGGCTCCCATTTGTGGTTTTCAAGTGCCTGCGACAGCGAAACGACATTAATGTTTTCGCCCCGATCATACATGGCAAGCATTTCAGCAAATGCGTCTTGGCAAAATTCCGTATTGAACATTTCCGGCTTCAATTTGTTGTAGACCTTGTACATGGAATCGTTGTCAATCAATACACAACCGATCACTCCCTGTTCTGCTTCGGTCAACTGCTACCACCTCTCTCTCGTTTCTCAACTTGGCGAATCCAATAGTCGCAATCCTCTTTCAGCCAATCTCCGTATTTGGGTATGTAGCGATATTCTGTATCGTTCGGATTGTGTTCCGTGTAATCAGCCACATATACCCTTGTGGCTTCGTATATGAGCTTTCCAACGGCTTTTCTGTTTGGTTCGATAACTTCTAAGAGTTTGTCCATCCAAATGATCTTAGCGGACGTTAAAGACGTTTTTTTTGGATATTCCTTGATTGTAAATTCCCATGCCTCTTCCACGTTAAAATCAAAATCACTCACAAGTTCACTTGCTTTTGTATTTTCTTTCTCTTTATCTAACTCTTTATCTTTCTCTGTCGTAACATTTTTGTCACAAAGTGACTTTTCGCTCTTTTTTGCTCTCATTTTCCGCATTCTCGCAGCACTTCCGCTCTCTGATCCCACCATCGTTTCAAGCTGGGACATATACAATGCTCCATCATCCATGACCTCGACCAGTCCAATTTTTTTCAGCAATTCCATAGCAACAATGACGGTATCAATATCTGTCCGTGTCATTTCTGCCAGTTTCTTTGCATCATACGGAATCAATAACTTTCCAACATTTCGAATCAAGACACCGTCCGTCCGGATGGATTTCAGACAAAGTTTCAAGTAAAACAGGCAGTACTCTTTTCCGTTTTCTTGGTCCTCCAACCATTCGACCGCATCCTCTTCAAAAAAATCTTCTTTGAGCTTAAGCCAGTAATAACGCTTATTTTCTGCCATCTACCAGCACTCCTTACCTTGGAGTAATTCCAATACTTTTGCTCCAGCATCTTCCGGCCGACAGAATACAAACTCCACATCGTATTTAAGCTGCATAGTCAGCATTGCTTTCGCCAACGTCTCGCCGGATGTCGGCTTTGCCTTTGGGAGTGGCACATTCAGCCACTTGCCAGTGTTATGCATATAAGCAATCTTGTTGTACCGGTGCAGACGCGGATTGTGCCATTTAAACACATCCTCAATAGTTTTTACGCCGTCCGTGTTCTCCACAAGCACGAATAACTTAATGCCGTTATTCTGTGCTAAAATACACTCATCTCGGAACCTTGGATGCGCTTTACCGCAAATGTTTCCTACGATCTCCTGCATATCCTTTTTTGTATCCACGGACACATCGTAGCTACCGAGGAAATCCATTTTCTTTACTTCCATCTTTCGTGCTGATTTCCTCCGAATCACATCCATTACCTTATCTGTGGCAATTACATAGTCACCGACCGGGAGTGGCGCACGCAAAACCTCTATATCGTGGCAGTCAAAGTATCTATTCTTAAGAATATGTAACCCCTCTTTCTGCCCTTTGTCTTCAATCAACATCATTTATTCATTCACCTCTTCTCAAATGCCTTTCTGACATTACAGAATGGCTAAATTGGGATTTTTACTGTTCAGGTCGAATATTTTACCGACCATATAATTTTTATTGACAGGCGGTCACACTGGGCAACCGCCTAATCATATTTAATTGAATGGCAATTCTTCATCTATTCCAGATGGAATATTCATAAAACCATCCCCTGCTGCACTGTTGGGCGACGGTCCTTCTGCAGGCTGGCTATTCTGCGCAGCCGCCTTACTTTCTGCAAACTCACAATTTTCAATAAGGCACTCATTTGTATACACCTTATTTCCATCCTTGTTTGTATAGCTGCCGGTCTGCCAGCTACCTTCAACGACCAGCTTTGTGCCTTTGCGGCAATACTTTTCAATGAACTCCGCTCTTTTGCCAAATGCAAGGCAGTTAATAAAATCTGCCGTAGGTTGTCCTTCCTGTTTGAATTTTCGGTCTACAGCAAGTGAAAATCTTGCAACCGCTGTTGATTTTTCTCCTTGTGAATATCTAATGTCTGGGTCTTTTGTCAATCGTCCCATGAGAATAACTTTGTTCATAATTTTCCTTTCCGCACCCTGCTTGCAAACAGGATGCTCACAAGCCAGAAATTCCTTATGAGATCACAGTGAACTGCGGATATTCGCTTAATTCAAGCGCCAAATAGTTCTTGATTCTGCTCATTGCTTCATTTTTCCATGCTCCACCATCTGCTTCAAAGATTGCACACTGCACGCCGCAGGAGGATTTCATTCTGAAAATAAAATCACTTGCCGGCTGCTGCACTTCTAAGAATGTTCTGTATGGAATCAGATTAACCGGGTTAGGAACCACAGCATCTGCTTTACTTGCCACTCCAGTTTTAATAGTTGCTTTCTGTGTAACACCGTCATCTCCATACTCCGCAACCGTTCCATCTTCTACCGTTCCTGCAAATTTTAAAACAAGATCTCTGTCCTCATTTGGAACAAATTTCGACTGCAAAGCAATCACAAAATTTTCGTGGTCGATAAAACTTCCAAACCGGAAATCCGGCAACTCTGCATTGACCTCAACCAAATATTCCCGCTTTCTGTCCGCATCAAGGGATGAATATAAGTGGACTTCCGTCGGGGAAATCACATGGACGATCATCTTTTCTGACATACTGTCGATATTTGCCTTGATATACTCTACAAGGCTCGTTAATGTTTTCATTCCAATGGTTTTCGCATACGGAACGTAACCGATACGGTTAAGTGGCTTGTCCGAATATGTATTGCCATCAATTTCAGTAATAACCGGTGTTTTTAAACCAACGATATACTCCAATGCTTCTTTAATCATAATTTTTACCTCTTCTTTCTATGCCTGTTTTACCTGTCTAAAATCTACAACACCATCGTTTTCCTCGGATTCTTCGATTATTTCTCCTGTGTCCACATCTACGGTCTTTCCATCGATATGCTGCTCTTTCTGGTATTCATCAAGGGAAATCTGACCTTTGATACCCGGTCCATATTCCTCGGCAAGAACTTCTCCGGTTGTAAGATTTGTTCCAAGAGCAAACTTTGTCTCTACTGGCTTCGGCTGTGCAAGTTTCTTTTCTACGGAAATTTCACAAGTCGCATCGTCTCTGTCTTCGTTCTGCGTGAATTTTAACTTGATAACTACCTCGCGTTTGTTCTTCCACGGTGTATTAGGATCCTGCATATTCTCAAAAACATCCTGCAATGCTTTCTGCGATTTTTCCTGCAATGCACCGCCTGCTAATTCTGCTAAATCAATTGGATTCATAAAAATTCCTTTCTGTGCATGGTTAATAGTTGCTATATATAAAATTGACCGGTCAAAATTATTATTTGTCAGAACGGACAAAGGTTCATATCAACCTCTAATCCTTTTTCTGCAATATAAACATTTGCTCCATATTTAACTGTTTCTTCTGTCTTTTGTTTGAATAGTGCGGGATCTCCGCTTTTATCTGATAAGTGAATTAGAACGACATTTCTCAATGCCGGGTTATCGTTAGTAGAAATAAATTTAAGTGCCGTATCAAGGCTCATGTGCCCTCGTAGGCGGTGTTCATAGTTTGGCTCGTCCCGATTGACAAATTGCATATCGTAATTGGCTTCGCATAAGATATGATTCACTCCATTAAACCGCCACCGGACATATTCTGTGTCTGTGACATACACAAGGCTTCCCATTTCCGGGTGTGTGATATAAAATCCGTAGCAGGGGCACTCTGAACCGTCTCCGTTGTTGTGTAGCCATCTGCCGGACTTATCCCGGTTTTCAAATGCTCGTATGCTAAAGCTTTCTTTCCCAAACTGTAGGATATTTCCATCTATCAATTTGAACGGCTCCCACACTGGAATACCGGCTCTAACATACTGAAAGAAGTACTGATGATGGTCAGAATGGATATGGGTTGTGATTACTGCCTTAATCTTCATTACATTGAAATTCAATGTTTTCTTAACTTCCATGAATGGTAACCCGGCTTCGATTATCAATGCTTCGTTGTCATTCTCCAGAATGTAGCAGTTACCGGACGAGCCGGAACCTAAAACTCTAAGTCTCATATTCTTACCCCATTCTTCGCTTCCAATCTACACCAACAATCAATAAACCTTTTATTATCTACTTCTTTGGTTACAAGAAATTTTCTGTATCTTGAAATCAGTGGCTTCATGGAATCTCTATAAACATCTGTGTTAATATAGTTCCAGATATCCAAATAAATGGTATTAAATTTGCACGATGGCGTATATTCCCATATGTCTGCATTTACAATTTCAACTTTATCGTTTAATGGAAGTTGATCTTTTACCAAGCCGATAACTTCTTTCGACTTCTCTACGACAATAATTCTGTCGACATTGCTTTTATCTTGTATTGCCAACAAAATCATGCCAATTCCTAACCCACCAATAAGCACGTTTCCATGTGCATTTATTACAAACTTTGCATTCGTCCTTTTCTCCATATCTGTGTCAGACATGACGACTTCCCTTTTGTGACAAAGTCTTACGTATTTTCCGGGAGATATTCCATGAACCATTGCGTACAGGTCTCTTTCTTTGATACTAAATTTCTCAATTGAGTACTCTCCAATTATACGTTCGTGTAGAATATCGCTCATTTCAGCGTACATCAAAAAACTCCTTTCTTACATCGACAATGCTTCGTGTCTGCCCTAACAACTTCCGATTGTGCTTTGCTCTCTGCTCATTGTCGCAAATGAACTGTTTGCAGATTTCCGGTCGCACCGGATAAATACGGCATTTCTCGCAACTCTTTCCGGTATCAAGAAACGGACAAGTCATGTCATATGGTTGCTTCGCAGTAGGAAGCAGATGTTTGCACTCCTGGATATGATTCTTACGAATATACCGGTGAATGACCTCTACTTCCTTTCTGCTCATTGGCAAGAGATTTGAGCAACAGTTACCGCACTGGCTGCATTTTCCATCTTTGCAAAAGTTGTAGATATTATCAGCCATACCTTTCTGAACTGACTCTAAAAATGAAATAACTTCCATAGGCTACTCCAATTCTTCCGCTGTTGGAAACTGAAACACTCCATACAAACCAATAGTAAGTTTTTCATCAATTCCCTTTGGTGGCGTGTGTCCCATCCTTACAAGATTATGACACATATAGGCACATCTTAATTCTTCCATGGCTTTCTTCGCCTTTTCTTTGGAACTGTATTCAGCCATTTTTGTTCCCATTGATGTCGAAGAGTTGTGGCAATAAATAGCCGCATGCTCAACATCTTCATATTTTCCGACTGCCATGCTCAAAGAACTGATTTCATAAGGTACATCAATTGTTCCATCTTGACTGATCATCCGCACATTGCCCACCCCCTTCTTTTAAAGTTTCCGCTGTGTCAAACACGTCCTGCAACTCTTCTTTTGTGAAGTTGTCGAGAAGAGATATAACGATATATGCAAACTCTTCTCTAAGCTGTCCAGCAGTACCATGCACCATAAGTTCGCCTTTACTGCATACGATCATATATTCGCCCTCCTATTTCAGAAAATCCGGCAAGTCAGCATCATTTCCGTCAACAACCTCTGCATTCTGCAAAGTTGAATCCGGCTCGGCTGCTGCACTTTTGCTTTCTGGAACGTCTATCGTTTCTGCATCAACGACAAATTCTTCGCTGTTTGCATTTTCAGAAATGTCGCGCTTGATCTGCTCCTGCAAATCTTCCATCGGATATTCCTTAAAATCGTTGTCCTGCATTTCCTCTTTCGTATACAATCCCATTGTCAGTTCTGGACAATTCAAACTAGAAAAGAACGAAGCGGCTCTGTAACGGAGCATTAACTGCGGCATGGTTTTCCACTTGCTACCATTTTTACCAAGCCATCCCTCGGCTTTTGCCATTTCCATGTCCACGGTCATTCCCTCAACTCTACGACCATTTTTCGTAGTCCAAGCAAGGCACGAATAAGGCTTGCCGTCCTTATCTTTAGTTTCCTCGAACTGTAATTCCATATCGAATTTTCCGGAATTGTTTATTGCCGCAATCAGAAACTTTGAACTCCAAGACGGTCTACCCTGAATTACATACAGATTCTGCATAACCATCAGCGGACTTACTTTCAATCTCTGTGCCTGCTCAATTGCGATCAGACAGTTCGCATCGTTCTTCTGGAATGTTGATGGAACAATTGTGGAACTCGATAATGCCTTTGCCATCTGCATCGCCATGATGAAATTGTCGGATGTTCCGAAAATTCCAAGACTGTAATCTGTAACCTTGTTGTTGCTATGTACAACCTCTTTCTTTTCCTCTGTTTTTGCTACTGCTGTGTTCTCTGCCATAATTACTTTTCCTCCATTCCCTTTAAAATAGCTTCCAAAATTTCTTTCATCCGTTCCTTTTCATAATCTTTTGATGTTTCCGAATCACTCTCAAATTGTTTTGGCTCATTCGCATCCTGTAAAACACGGTTGTAAATATCTTCCCCCAAAACTTTTCTTAGGCATCTTAACAACTCTAAAAACTCTACCATGATAACCGGCTTTAAGCCTGTAATCTCAATCTTTCCAAAATCTGATTTAATCATAATTTATTCCTCATTTTCCTCATTTTTCACAACTTCAAACTCATATGCGCTGTTCACAGTTTCAACCACAAGATTTTCCTTTTCGTTGATATATGAACCACATACACGGCTTGTCCTTAATGTATATCTGGAATAATCTGATCCGTCCGCATTTCTGACATATTCAAGAATCATCGGCACTCCGATATGCGGATTCGGTTTCTTTACAATTCTGCCGATTCTCAATGGGTATCTGCCATCCGATCTGGTAATGCGTGTTTTTACATCCCGAATATCAACAATTCGATATTCCTCATATTTCTTCACAACTGCCACCTTATCCGCTCCATAGACTTTCACCCATTCCATGTCTACGGTTTCATCTGTAACTGTCAGCTTTGCACCTCTGGCATTTACAACCGTATCTCCGGCTTTTACAGAATCCTCGGTCTTAAATGTGTAGCTACGACCTGGTATTGTATACTTTGCTTTGATATAATTCATTCTGATACCTCGCTTTCTAATTTTTGATGGTCTGATAGCATTTATCATGGTCGTTCCACTTAATAGGAATTGGTGCACCACAATCAATGCAATCCATATCAAACATTTCCTCATCCATATTGGTCATGTATCTTGAATGCTGTCCGCACTCGCAATTCGCACAAAGTGGTTTCAATGGTTCATCAAAAAGTGAATCATCTCCGCAATTCATGCAATGGATGCCTTTGCTCTCTTTCTTCAAGCAGAAACCTCTAACCGAACCACATTTCTTACATTTCCAATAGATAAAACCTTTGTACGTCAATCCGTGATAAGCCTCTTCGACAGACTCTTTATGCTGTGTCGGTACGACATTCGGCACTACAACATTTGGAATCTTTGGAATCAAATCAAGTTCTAACTTTGGTTTCTCAATCTCAATTTCTTTCGTGGAATCAAAATGAAGATAGTCTACCAGCATGCTTGTAATCTTAGAGAAAAGTTCAACCGCTTTATCCCCGACATCAACAGAAATGTTCATTCCGTCTGTAGAAACTCTAATTTTCATTTACACACCCTCCACTTTCAACTGCTTGTCCTCTGAAACGCTCAAAAGAATTAACTGCGTATCTACCGCCGGAATATACTCGTTGTTCAAACTTTCAGCACCATCAAGGAAGACGGGAACATACATATCGAAGAACCTCTGGAAACTATTGCAAATATCCAACTTTGCCTGAATCTCTCTGCCAGTGTTGGTGGTAACTCCGAATTCCTTGCCGTCTACCATAGGTACGCACACTTCCTTGTATTCGCCGTTCTTCTGATAATCAAACAGTTTCCAACTGACAATACCAAAGTGCTGATTAATTTCCTCAACAAGCAACTCATTCTTGCGTTTGGAGACCTCTTTCAACTGGTGGAGAATCTTCTCTGCATCCGCCTTTGCCTGTTCATACTCACGCTGCTTTTTCTGCATATCCGCGATCTGCTCGTCAATACGAACGTTATTGGCAGCCTGTGCAATGATCTTGTTGACCTCTTCCAGCCGGGATTTCAGATCAGCCTTTTCGATTTTGAGGGATTCTACGATCTCCGCATCATCGGCAGCCTGTAATCTCTCGATCTCTGCCAGTACCTCGTCATGTCTGGCATTCAGCTTCACATACTCTTCATTCAGAGAATAATCGGCTTCTTCCGGGACCTCGGACAACTGCTTGGAAAGTTCTTCTTTCTTTGCAATGGCATCCCGTTCCTGTTTCTTCAAAGCATCAATTTCCGTATTCAGATCAGCATTTTTCTTTGTCAGTTCCTCAATCAGACTTTTCTTTGTGAAACCCTTTGCCTTGATTTCATTCAGATTAGAGTTCTTCTGGGCAATGAAGCTGTTCTTGGCATCTGCCAATCTCCGCGCAGCATCTGCCTTGGCAAATTCCTTTCTGGTTTCAAAATCAGCCTTTAACTGCTCGATCTTTTCCGCAGGAAGTGTCTGCCCGCATAAAGAGCAAACCGTTGTAGATTCATCAAATACCCACTTGGATTCATCAAACAGATAGGGTGTTTCATCAAATGCTTTGGCTTTCTCGAAATTGTACTGCTCGCCCAGCTTCTTCCGCTCGGCATCTGCATCAGCAATAGCCTTGGCATTGTCGTCAATCTGCTTTTCTTTCAGAGAAATCGTTGGTTTGAAACGATCCAGTTCTGTTGTGCAACCGAATAGCTCAACTTCAATATTATTTCTCTGATTGGACAACTCGCGGTTCATCGTCTGCATGATGCCGGACATATCGAACTGCAGCTGCATTTCTTCCTGCCGTAGACTTTCTACTGCATTACCCGCACAAGCGATCTTCTGGTCTACCTCGGAAATCTTCCGTTCCAGATCAGCCTTGGCAAGTTCCTGTTCCGCAACATCCACATCAACCTTGGCTTTCTCTAATCCGACAATCTGATTTGGAATTGCATCTAACTGCTCAACTGCCTTCTTTTTGGAAGCGTTATTCATGGCTTCGATTTCTTCATACTTGTAGGCTTCAAGTAGTTTCGCAACATCCTTTGTATCTTTGCTCATTGCAGCAATCTCCACATCTGTCTTTGCAGATGCTAACTTAAACAATACCTTCCGCATATCTGCCTGTTTCTGCCTGGTAAATACATCCGGATGCGAGCATACAAGGAAATTGTCAAAAGACAAGCCCAATTCTTCCAAATCAGCTCTAAAGTCTCTCTCCGTCTTAGGCACGCTGTTGATCTCGTATGTATTGGTAATTGTCACCTTAGAGATCCCGTTTGCGTCCGGCTTACCGACCTTGCGTTTCTGCATCTTGGCAATGGCGATTTCTTTACCGTCAACATCCAAAACTGCCGTAACCGTAGGTACGCACTCCTCCACGTCGTCCGGGCGGATATTCGGATTACTGACCAGCTCATAGTTCTTGTCCGCTAGCAACCAGAACCACGCTGTCGCAATCGTAGTCTTTCCAAGCCGGTTCATGCCACTTACTCTGGTTGTCTTTCCAAACTTATAAATTTTATCCTTTGCACCCTTGAAATTTTCAAGATGTAATGATTTTAAAATCATTTTTCATTCCTCCCATTCTCAAATTCTTTCACCAATCCTACAAAGTATCTTTCATTCTCCCTATAGCCGCTCAAAAGCTCGACCGTTTGCATGTCTGTAGTTGCCTGTTTGCATCCGCGCAATCTAATATTGGTTGTATGCTCACTTGTGATATATCTGTACAATGCGTCTATATGTATCCTGCACTCGATCAGTTCATCATACTCATCCCTTGGAATACAGACGTAATCCAAATTTTTCTTTCCCATTTACATTTCCTCCCTGATTGTCGCCACAGAAACCTCGTAAGCCGTTCTTTCTTCGATTTCTGTGTCTGATAATGTTTTCTTGTATACGCGGCTCTGAATTCTTCCTTCCATATAAATGTGCGCTCCGGCTTCAAAGTTACTTACAAATAAAGCATTTCTTCCCCAGCAGACACATGGAATATAATCTGATTTTCCATAGGACCGATTGACTGCCAATAAAACATCTGCAATTTCTCTGCCGAGTGGTGTTTTTCTATAAGTTGGTTTTTTACAAAGATATCCGTTCAAAGCAACTGTGTTTAAATCTCCACCATCGAAATTATCAAAAACTTCTATTTCGTGTACGAAGACATTTAATATCAACTTTCCACCTTCAGCATTGAAAGAGCGGAACTCTCCTGTAATGAATACCGTTTTTCCCGTATAATCTTTGCCGATATCAATAATTCTGTCAGATATAAGAACTGGGATTTTGTCTTCTACACCACTTAACCTAGATACCGTGATTTCCGATTCATAAAATGATTCTCCGCAAAGTTCGTGGCTGAATGTAAGTGATTTTGTGACTTTTCCCATTATTTCGACCTTATTATTTTTAAATTTTTCTGTATACATAATTGATTTTCCCTCGTTTGTTCTATATAATATGAATGTTCTTTAGGCATGGTAGAGTTTTTCTCTCTGTGCCTTTATCCTTTTGCATCTACAATCTGAATGTAAACATAATCGCCATATGTGGCTATCCATTCATTGACGCCGTTCTCATTATCCCGATACACATCTATGCTGCGTCCAAGCTGAATTGTGCCTTTTTCTGATTCCGGTACGCTGATTCCGTAACCGGTATCTGTGAATTGAAAGTATCCGATCAAATCTCCTACTTCGCCATCATCTCCAACCGCATACATAATGATCGTTTTGCCAAGCCATTCTTCTTTTCCTGCGACTGATAATCCCTCCACCGGATATTGACCATTCGCACACGGTTGCCCTGTCCATGTATAACAGGTTGCCCGAATCATTGTTGGTTCTCCATACGGATCAATGCTATGTACATCTGCTTTTGCAGAATTTCCACACAATACCGAGAACAGAAGCATTAGCAGCATAGTTGCTATAAGTTTCTTCTTTCCTATCTTCACTCTTTCCCTCCGTTTCCCATAAATCCCATTACTTTGATTTCCTCTGGTGGTTCCGCAATCATTCCTGTAATTCTTCCGTCATTCAGCTCAATAGCTAATCCGGCTTTTTTGAGACATTTAATCATTGTGATGTCTGCATCGTTTAAATCCGAACTGTTCATTTACTGCTTACCCTCCTCTTATCTAATCGCCAAAGTTATATGTTTCATTTTCAAGTTCCTTATAATGCAAGGAAATAAAATCCGTAAGCAGTGCGATAAATTCAGTGTTTGTTGGTTTTCCTTTTGCCGCTAAGACAGTGTAGCCAAACACATTGTTTATCACATTCATATTTCCTCTTTCCCATGAACTTTCAATCGCATGCCTTATAGCACGTTCTACTCGCATAGTGGTTGTCTCGTACTCTTCTGCAATCTCCGTATACAATCCTTTCACAACGTTGTTGAGTTTTTTTCTGTCCATAAGACATCTTTTGACCGCTGACACAAGATATAAATAACCATTGATGCTATGTTTTACACCAAATTGATTTAACACTGTTTGGATTACCTGTTCGGACGTACTCTGTGCCTTTTCTAAATGTGTATCTACTTTCTTACTTGCATCGCAAATTCCAATGCTTTCTACGGATTGCGTAAATACGTTTACTGCTTCCGTTAATGCCCCGATTGCGTCCTTTAATCTCCGATTTTCCTCTTCAAGCTGTTTAATTTTCTTCTGTTCGCTCATGGCTACTCCTTTCAATAAATTTGTTTACAAAATAAATTTGTCCTTTTCCTGTAACCTTTGTCGTTCTCGTGATTCTTACGCTGCCATCCGGGTTCTGTACGCTACTTTCCTTGACCTCAAACAATCCCTGTTCAACATATCTCTGCATTGGCATATTCCTTGAAGCACCGTTTTTAATAAGGAAATTATTCTCTCTCAGCCACTCAAACAACCGCTTCTGACCTATCTGATAGCCGTTCTGACAAATCAGCTTTGCCAAATCTCCAATGAGGATTGATGTGTGGCTTGTTGATACCGCATCAGCGAAAATCTCTTTTGGTCGCATTTCCCGTATCCTAGAATCCTGTATTGCAATCAGTTTATTCTTTTCATCAATCTTCCTCTGCGCAACCATCAATGCCTTTGAAAGCAATTCGTCATCTGATAAGGTTTCCTGCCCAACTATGTAACCGCCATTCTTTCGGATAGACGGAAGAATATCTTCCATAACCCACTTCTCAAATTTTTCTGCGCTTGGAAGTTTCGACTTCATGATAAGCCGGTATAAATCTCCCTCATTTATGTATGACATTGACTGAACCCCACTAGATGTAGGGGTGTCACGTTTCGTTACTCCCTTGCAATGGTCAATAATTGCCTTGCGTGGATTTGAATAACCTAACGCGTTTGCTACATCGTTTGCAACGAAATAAGGATTTCCGTCAATTTCGACGGTTCTGATTTCTCCAAACTCATTATTGCTAAAAATCTGTAAATTGTTCATTCTTCTCCTTTCTGTCTAAGCAGGCAATCAACTTTTACATTCAAGACTTTAGCTACCGCATTAAGCTTATCTACGGTAGGACTAGAATCGTTCCACTTACTGATTGCTCCGTTACTCAATCCTGCTTCTTTCTCGACGGAAGTAACGCTTAGTCCTCTCTTCTTGCAAAGTGCCTTGATTGTGTCGTAAATCAAATTATCATCTCCTTTCTGATTACAGAAAACATTCAGTAAAATACTTGACTTTCTACAGAAAATATTCTAAAATATCAATGTTGTGTAAATAATAATCTTATTATTTTCTGTAAAATATTTTACCGAAAGTTTTCTGTATCTGTTTTTTATTATACAGAATACTTTCTGTTTGTCAACCCTATTTTACAGAAATATTTCAGTAAAGGTGCTAGAAAATATGAATATGTATGAAAGAATTGAATTTTTAAGACGAAAGGAAGGAATATCACAAGGGAATTTAGAAAAAGAATTAGGATTCTCTAACGGTTCAATCTCGAAATGGAAAACAAGCACACCGAAGCCAGAACGTTTGCAAACGTTGGCTAATCATTTTGGCGTGTCTGTGGATTTTTTAATTGGAAAAGATGACGAAATAGAGTGTAAAGAATGTGGTCAGAAATACAATCCACTTGATGAATTTGACTGCGCAATTCATGAACAGTTGCACAAAAAAATAGTAAAGGCGAAAGAAAAATATCGTTGTTTACTTCCATACAACGAGCTTACAGCTATTCGTTATAATAGTTTAGAAAAAATAAAATCCGGTTCTGACGATATAGCTACAGAATTGGATAAATATTTGAAAGCAGAATTTTCATATCATGTATACACGAATTATGAGGATGATAGAACTTTTGATTTCTTTGCATTTGGAAAAAACAAAGTTATAGAAATGATTAACACCGGCGATATTCCGCAAGGCGAAATCAACAACGTGCTGAAATGGTATGATATAGATAAAAGCTATGTAAATATACGCGGAGCGGTACTCGCCAGAGCAAGCAAAAATCCGCAACTTATGCGTCTACTTTCCCTTGCAGAAAAATTAAACCCAGAAATGCTAAATATACTCGAAATCCAAGCTAAAGCATTATCTGAACAAAATAAAGATGATAAGGAGTAGCTTAATTGCTACTCCTTATTTTCTCAATTACAAACAAGTAAAACCAACGAAGTTTATAATTTTCATTTACACTGGCAAATATTTTTTGCAGTTCTTCCCGATATTCATCGTTTGTCATTTCAATATCATTCGTACTTTCATGCATAATACAATTTTCACTCCTTTCTCTCCCCACAAAAGCTATCATCATATTATCACATTTGCGGGAGAATAAAAGAGTTTTTACAAATATTTCCACGTTTGTGGAAACTATTTATATGGGGAATCGAATAAGTCTGTTATTTTGACATCAAGTGCCTTTGCAATATCCTCCATCTGTGTCATTCTTGGTGAACGTTTCCCCATTTCGTAATTATGTAATGCACTATGGCTAATACCCGTTTTCTGTTCCAGTTTCTCTAATCCCCATCTCTTTTTTGTTCTTTGTTCCCAAATCTTAATTTCCATACATCTATATTTTATATCTTCATCATAAAAAATCTACTGGTAATATATGGAAGTATTGCAATATCCTTATATTTATGCGATAATTCAACTGTTATATGTGGGGAGCGTGAGTTTTGAAATCTTATAAGTACTCTTCCCCATAAAATTATATTTTAAGTTAAAGAAAGGATAATTATTATGGAGAATGAAAAGAAAAAAAGCAAAAAGAAATGGATTATCATAGCCATCATTATCGTACTGGCTATCATTGGAATCGCTTCATGCGGTGGAGATGATGAATCAGGCACCGTTTCAAACAACGAATCTAGCAAAGATTCATCTAACAAGAAATCCGATAATACGGATAAACTCAAGGATTCCGATTTTGAAGTTACCGAATATCGTTACGGCGAAGGAAATGACAACACATATATATTGAAAGTCCAAAACAACTCTAAAAAGACCGTAGATATAGAAGCAGAAGTAACCGCATTGGATGAAAATGGCGAATCCTTATCTGTCGCAAGTAATGACATTTATACATTAGAGCCAGGCAAGGCATCTGTAATGGAGTTCTATTTTGATGACGGAACCCCTGCCAAATTTGAATACAACATTGATTATTCTAAATCATCTTATGAATCAAAAGTATCTAATTTGGATATTTCAGAAACACAGAATAATAAAAATGTTGTTATAAAATGTACTAACACATCAGATGATTCTGTCGAATTCCCGCAAGTTTCGATTTTATTCTTTAAAGGTGATACACTTGTAGAATATGATATGGGATATCTCCTTCCCGATTCTGATGATGAATTGAAACCGGGAAAATCAAAATCTATTGAACTTGAATGTTACGAAGATTTTGACAGATATGAAACTTTCTATACTGCACGTTAGACATAAAACCTTTATGACTTACATTTAAAGGACCGCGTTTTTGCGGTCCTTTCTGTTGCTTAGTACCCTAAGCTCGCCCATGTTTTCGGTCCGCAGACTCCATCCACTTTTAATCCTTTATAAGACTGCCATCTCCTTAAGATTTTCTCTGTAATTGCTCCAAAATCTCCGTCTGCTGCTAAGTATTTTTTCTTACCGTTGATCTCACAGGACTTAAACTTCTGGGCAAGCAACGCCTGCTGCAGCTTTCTGACCGCTTCACCCTTGCTGCCTCTTCGGATCGTCGGAAGCTCTGTATTGTCTCTTGCTGCCTGTACCGGCTGAACAGTAGCACATGGAGTCTTGTACAATCTCTGCTCCTCTTCTCTACGTCTTACCAGTCCGTTCAATTTCTTTCCGTTCGCTTTGTTATAGAGAATGATTTTCTCTCCGATTTGATCTACACTTCTGTCCTTACAAAGTGTATTTAAGTTGCCTGATCCGCAGTTGTATGTAAAGGACACCAGTGCATCAAACTGGTTCTGATTAAATCCTTTTCCAATCGCATTGACCGCTTTCTCGGCACCTGCCACATCTTCACGCAGATAGGCTTCTGCCTGTGCCTGTGTGATTTTCTGACCTTTTTTAACTCCCTTTGTATGACCATACCCGATCGTCAACTTTCCTGCCGGGCAAACATATGCCGTTAACCGGCATCCCTCATACTTTTTAATAATAGCCAATCCTTTTTCTGATACTTTCATTACTGTTCCTCCTTGTCTCTTAACTGGATCAATACCTCTTTCAACTTTTCCGGAATCGGAATAAACTCCGCTGCATTTTCTAACAGGCTGATGGCTTCGTTACACACATAGAATGTGATCACAATTTCCCTAAGTGCCACTGCATGGTTCAGAAACTTCTGGATCTCAAATGCGACCGCAATGATGATAAACATCAGGATTTTTTTCAAAAGTCCCTTATAACCCACCTCTGAACTAAGCTGTTTTAAATAAACTGCTTTGATAAGTCCGGTCACATAGTCAGCCACTGCTAAAAACACGATGGTCTTTAACAGCACATCCCAACCTCCAAGGAAATATGCCAGCAGACCTCCTAAGATTCCACCACATACGCTGATACCGTTAAATAATTTTGCCATTTTAACACTTCCTTTCTTCTTTTTATACAAAAACGCCCTGTATCTTCTGATACAAGGCGCTTAGGCTCTAATCTGTGATCGCTGCTCTTAATTCTTCTTTCTCTGCATCCGTCAGCTTGGGATAACCGGCCAAGATATCCTCAAGTTCTTCGCCCTCTGCCATTCTCCGGCGGATGACACGGAGCATGATGTTTTTCGCTGAATTACTCATTATGCTTCACCTCCTAACAATTCTGCCAAGACCTCGTCCTGTTCTGCCTGTGTCTGTTCAAGGCTTTCTAAACGAAGTTCTGTTGCAGATTTCATATGCATAGTAACCATTACCGTTCCGTCCCCATAGACAGCCGCGGATTCAAAAGACAGGTTCTTATATGTACCATAAACCTCTCTATCTTCGCCTGCCACGGTAAGCTCCGTGACCGGTCGAAAGGCTTCCTCCATGTCTGCTACTTTCTGATGCACAATTAAAAATGAAATACTGTCAATTCCTGTAATTGCTGAACTGTAGGCGTACTCTGCGCCATTTGCTTTGATATATTCCATGATTCAACCTCCTTACCTTATTATCCTTTTTATCCTTTAATTCCATAGATTCTAAGCGGAATGCAGGTACCGTTCGCAAGTTTATATGATGATCCCGCTGCGAATGCTCTGTAATAACATGGCTCAAATGTTATGACTCTGTTAGGCGTGGTATTATTTATATAAAATTTTCTTTTTGCCCAAACAAGATCGTATGTGCTACTGTTAATATTTAACACATGGGTAGTTGTGATTTCTACCCCAACGGTGTTACGAATACAGCATACGGCTCCGGAATTAAAAAATATCATAAATGCATCGTATTTTTCTGGAGCAGCAACATTCTGATTCTCGGAGTAAGAGTCTGTCATATTAAAGTTGCTTCCGGTATTGTACCAGACCAAATCAAGTCCTCTGATATTGGCAATCTGATTTGCCAATGTTCCATCAATCGTCGCATTTTTTTCTGTTGCCGGTAATGCCAATCCGGTACTGTCTGTGACTGCGGATGAATCACTTAATTTAACATGACCTGTTGCACTTATTGATGCTTTTACATTAATGTGGCTTATTAGTTCACTCACAGCCTTTGCAATTTTTCCAAGGAATGTATTTCTGGATTCACCACTTTCAAGTTCCGTTAGATTCTCCTGTGATGTAAAATTCGTCCTGAAAACCATTTTAGCATCTGAATCTACACCAATATCGTCACTGGCTTTTACTACTCCTTCGGTGCCTTCTGTCGCTGCTGGGACAGATGTGCCACCTCTTGCAAGCAATATCCAATACTCACTGCCTTCTTCCGGTGCATTACCGGTTGTTGTCTTAAGTGCAGCATAGGCGTTTCCGTTATATACAACAGTATCAAGGTATTCATATGTAGCAGTACTATCGTAATCCCCTTTTGGTGTAAAGGCTATTTTTCCTGCATCATTCATTTAGATTGCCACCTCCCATAATAAATGCCCGGTCTGCTGACTCACCGAAAAATCCAATCTTCCACCCTGATACATTAGATGTCCGGTTGTTACATCCACAGCAAATTGTGGAACATTCTGTGTTATAGTTTCATTTATACGGCTTACAACCTCATCACTAGCCGATTCCGCCTGCTCTGCATATGATTGTGCTGTTTGGCTACTTGCCTGTGACCTCTCACTGTAGTATTTACTGTTATCTGTATTCTCGCCTGTCCTTGAATTGGTTCCACCAACCGCATAGCTTTTAGATTCTAACGCACTTGCCAGTGCACTGTTTTTAGATGTCAATGCGCTGTTCACATATTCCAACATCTGCGGCAGATAAGTATTTTCACAATCATTTTTTATCTGTATCACAATGTTGGTATTTGCAGAAGTCTGTTCTGCTAAAGTTTCGATTTGGTCAAGAATCGTGTTGAATTCTTCTTTGTATTCATCTCGAATATCTTTGGTTGCATCTCTGATCTGTTCTTTAAAATCTTCATATGTCCCCATACGTTTTACAACACCAGCTCTAAAACACATCCATACCATTTGCTTGCTCGTATCACTGTCGATAGATACCGCCCATTCTCCCGGCAACATCTTTGTTGGGTCGAAATCATCCTTTGATCCTTTTCTCATCTGAATCGCCATCTCTCACCCTCCTTTACTACATTAGTGTATAGTCAAATCTAAAATGAACATCTGTACCATCGGTATTTTCGTATTTTTCACCGCAATTTCTCATAAGCAACACTCCTTCTTTATTTAGCCTTATATAAATGACCCTTGTCCCAATCACGGCAATTGTTTGCACGCTGTCGTGTTTCGGCAAATAGCCGCTTGGTATTGGCATTGTTTCCATAGCAGAATTAGCAAGGTCGTATTCTATTTTTTGTCCTGCTTCTAAAGATTTTAGATTTATCTTACCTGTAATTTCTATAAACGCGCCAGATGCTCTTACCGTTCCACTTACAACATAATTTCTTACATCTACTACGGTGTATCCTGCTTCTGTGGTATATGTCCCCTTTGTTGTAGCAAAATCTGTACTTACCTGATTTAATTTTCCGATTTCCGCATATCTTAATTTTGTTAGTAATGGAAAATACAACGGTGTTTCCTGTTGTGATGTTTCTAAAAAAATCTTTCCATCCGGTGTCAAAAATTGGTACTGCTGATTTTCTTTCGTATATTTATATTGAATAACTGATTTGTCTACACCCTGTGTTGTATTTCTAAGATAGATTTTATCCATGCCAATCAATTTTCCGGTGACTTCTATGTTTCCATTCTGTGCCACTTTTAAATTCTGGGTGTTAATAATAATTCCGCTCTTACTAACTTTGAAAATCATATTATTACTTGCATCGCATACCGTTATCGTGCCATCCTGATTTCTGTATGCTCCGCCAATCAACATACTACCCGCATTAATCCAGTCAGCATTAATTCCGATAGCATTTAATACACTCACTACCGCATTCCCCTGTGAATCAATTCCGGCATTCCACGTCTGTCCACCATCTGTAGATACTGCAAATGCATCTGCTGTCATTTTCCAAATGGTAGAACTTTTCGCTCGCTCCGGCTTGTTATGCATATAATAAATAATACTGCCATCCTCTAACACTTCCTCTGATTTGAATACACCAAAAGATTGTGTCATAAGATTTGTTAATTGCCGGACAGCCAGATCATATGCACTTAATTGCCTTTGTGTCTGTTTTCGTGCTTTAACAACTGCCTTGGTCATTTCCGAAAATCTTGTTTGACTGTTCTTGAGTGGCGTTTCTGCATCGCATACAATCTTTTCCGTACCTCCAAGATGGAACTCTCTCGTTGATATAAACGTTTGGTAACTGTTCTGTTTTCGGTCTGTAACATATGCAATATCCCCGGCTTCAATAGCTGGATTGGTAAGACATTCTACCTCAAGCGGTCTGAATCTCATGCCACCTATTCGGCTATAAAGATAACTTGCTATAGTCTGTGCCGCTCCCTTTTGGATAAGCACATTTCCGGAAACTTCTACTACATACCCCTCGTTTCCAACCAGCCTTGTTGCCGGTTTATCGGTTTCTGTTTCCTCAAACTCTTCTGTAACCCTAATTCCTGTGATTACTGCGTCATCGGTAGACATCGTAAATGTCTTTGTTGAAAAAATATGATGGTATGCTTTCTGATCAACAAATGTTCCACCATTCATTGATGCACCAGATGAGTAATCTTTAAAATTACCACCGTCTACTGTGTCTCCATCCGAATATGGAGTTGTGCTAGTTTCAAATGTACCACCATTCAAATTAGCGTTTTTCTCAAAAACAGACATATTGTACCAACCAAGTTTCAGTCTTCCATAGACATCCATTTTCGCCCAACATCCTGCCACCTGTGCTACGCACGCAATGATATCTCCAAAGGTTAACGCATCGTCCTTAGGACGATTTTTGACCACATATCCCTTGTTTGGAAAATTTGCAGACTGTAGTGAGACACCGCAACAATTACAAGCATCTGCAAGAATTTGACCTAATGTTGCCGGGTATTGCAAGGTACTTTTGCTATATGGTTTATCAAATTTAACCATATTATCAAGAAAAGTCAGGCTTATCGTAGAGCCATCATAGCTTGGCTCATCCACAACAAACGTGCCAACTCTAACCTTTTCCAATGCGTTAGATAGTTGTAATCCCACATAAGCAACTACGGTAGCATCCGAAAAATCATATTCGCTGAAATCATCGTAGATATTATTAAGTGTAACGGTCAATTTACCTGTAACTGCGGCACCGATCGTAAATGTATTGCCTGCCGACGTTGCATCTTCAATGCTCATTGAATCTTGCCACACATCTTTCCTTGTTAAATTCAAAACTTTCCCGTTCCGTAGCGTAATATCTAAGAACGGAAGAAAATCTCGATTATCATTAAACAGCTCATTTTTAAATTCTGTTGATACATCAAGCAACTTGACCACCTACCTCTCAATAATATCGAAACTGATTTGTGAGTAGATTTTCTTTTTAACAGTCCACATCTTCATTGGTGCTGATCTGTCACCAACGTAAAATTCTCTTGTTTCATCCGTACCGCTCATGGCATCCGGATAAGTGACATTTATGTATTCCGGATTAAATGCCTGCAATATAGCCGCCGCTTCTTCTTTGGTCGGATTATTCCAGCCAAGAGCAATTTTCCTTTTCTGTCCTACTCTATTCTTGTGCATGATTGTATCTTGTGTTCTTCCAGATGCACTATCTGACACATCCTGCAAGCCCCAACTAAAAGAGGACGGTGTTTTTATTGCCGTCCCATTTACCCATATCATTGCCATATAATTAATCACCTACAATTCTTTTAGGTTAGCGACTATCTATGCTTGATAGCCAGTTTGAGGAATAAAATAGAGCGGATAAACCGCTCTATATATTTCTTATTATTTTTACACTTTCCACTTCTTACCGCAGTTCAAACAAACCGCATAACCTTTCTTGCTGCTCAACCCGCCTAAAACTGCTCCGGGTGCTCCTGCTATTGCATCTCCAACTAATGCTCTGCCGATGCTAAGTTTCTTCGTATCATAGGACAATGACGTGGAACCACAACGAGGACATTTTGCCATGTTGCGATATACTTTTTCCTGTTCTTTTGCAAGTCTTTGTCGCTGTTTTTCAAACTGTTGTTGCGCTTCTTGTTCTTTTTCTTCCTCGGTCTTTTTCCACAAACCCATTTCTTCCCATTGTTTCTGAGACATGCCAAAATTATTCAACAGCGTTTTGGCAGTTTTCATATCAACTCCAAGCCTTTCGCAGATTACTGTTAATTCCTTATGTTTTCCCCATCTTAAAGAATGAGCACCGTATTCATTATGAACCTCTCGAACAATTCTGTCTATTTCCATTTGACGCTCTGCTCTTGGCTCCCTTCTCTTTTCTATCAAAAAATCAAATATTAGATTGGATTCCACATCTATATCATTGGAAATTCTATTTGCAATACTTTGCAAATCGGAATTGTTCATATTCCAACAAATTTCATAACCTTCTATCGCCTTACAAATTTTTTGCCTTTTTGTGAGTTTTCTAGTCTCTTGATATTGAATCATAACACACCTTCCCTTCTTATTAGCTAGATTATACATCATCTCCTAATAAAGGGGAACTGTTATTTTCAGTTTGCACAAATTTCTTTTTTCAGGACTCTTTAAAACTCTGTCACAACATGATACCTCATATCATATTTTTCTTTTCCTTTTAAGGTCATTCTGTACAACGTCTCGCTGTCAACCTTGAATACATTTTCGATTACAGGTGCTTGCTTCTGTCGCGAACCTCCCATAACTGCCATCATGGCTTGCATAACACCGTCTGCAACTCCAGCAGATACCGCTTCTACAATCTGATCGTTGTTGGCAACAGTTGAACGATTACCAATCTTTCCGACCATTTCGTTAATACCATTCTCACGAGCCATAAACAGCTCGCCTGTCTCAGGGAATCCACCACCAGCATAAAAGGATATATTTGGTGTTCCGTCAAAACCAAACGTTTTCCATAGTTTTGACGCAAATCCATCCTTGTCATATTCAATATGGAATTTTCCAATACTAATTGATGGGAATTTAAGTCCTAAGCCATCCCACCAGCGTTTCATTTCAGTCCATTTTTCCCTTAATCCTCCTAATATGTCTGGGAACTCCGCGGATATCTTTTTTAAACTTGGTTTCTTATCGTTCCACCAAGTACGAGCCGTATTCCACTTTTCTCTTAATTTTTCTTTGATGTTCTGATATGTGGTCTTAACCTCGCTTAATGCTCTTTTGGTTTTCCAGTAATCAATGGCTTTATTCCACTTTTCTCTTAATTTTTCTTTGATGTTCTGATATGTGGTCTTAATTTCCTCAAGAGGGTGCTTGCTTTTCCAGTAATCTGTTACACTTGACCACTTCTTTTTTACTTTTTTCTTAAATTCTTCACAAGTTGCTTTTATCTCTTTAAGTGGTTTCTTTTTTTCCCAGAAGTTTACAATTTCATTCCACTTAGTTTCTACTGTGCTTTTGAGTTCCCCAAAGATCTCATCATTCTTTCGCTCCATTTCTTTGGCTTTTTCGTTCCAAGGCTCCCACCAATCATCAATGTCTTGCTTCCATAATGCCATTGCTTCACTATAGGAGCCATCTTCTATAGAAGAGAGAAATGTATCAAAAAATCCACCGTCTCCAAACCATTTGAAATCCTTATAGTAATCTTTGTCCTTCGGGAAAAGTTTTTCTCCTATTAATTTTCCAAGGTTTTCTCCACCTTCCCATGCTAGCGTAATAGCTGCAACTTTTAGAGAAAGTTTCATCTTTCCAGTCATGGTGTGAGACGCTAAAAATGCTGTGATTGGAGCACCAATAAGATTAGATATTTTATTATTGGAATCAGCTAATTTGAATGTGGCTAATCCAAGTCCCAATCCTATCACTACTTTTCCCAATGTGATTCCTTGCTCTGCAAGTCTTTGTGCAATAAGTCCTCCCAGCTTTTCACCCAGACCACTAAATTTCAATCCCATGAAAAGTGCCACGATAGCGGACTCAATTGGAGCTGTCTCTACAAATCCCGTTATGGTATCTCCAATAGCACTGATTAGACTAAGTGCGAGCTTATCAAGTTTCCATGCAATACTCAAAAAATCTATTTCGCTAATGAATGTTGCAATAGATTGTCCTATCTTTTTCCAATCTGTTTTTCTTAATGCTGTAGTAAGTGCATCTATGAGTCCCTTTGCCCATACATTCAATGTTTCTGCCAATGCTTTGAAATCAAAATCTTTAAAAAACCGGTTGACTCCTGCTGCGATGGATTCTCCTAGATTTGTCCAATCAAAGGTCTCTCCAAAGGAAAGTGCCGCATAAACAGCTGTATTTAAAGATCCTGCAATTGTACCACCTAATGCACTAAATAATTCTGGTGTAATCAATCCATTTAGGAACTGTGCAAGTCCTGTACCAAAATTACTTGCAACTTTATATACCTTGTCCCACTGGATGCTTTCTATGGCATTTGTTATTCCATTGCTGATATAAGTTCCGATTCCTTCGTAATCTCCTCGCTTAAACGCATCACAGATTCTATCAGCTACTTCCTGTGCTTTGTTATCCATACGAGCAAAGGCTTCATCCCATGCTTTCTGATATTCTTCTAATGCTTTTGCTATCGCTTCATCTAAAATTGGCGAGCCGCCTGTCCCGCTTTTGCCATCATCATCCTTAGAGCTAGACGAATCCGAATTATCATTAAGTTGATTAAGTTCATCAAATCCAAGTACTGTATTCTTTAATTTCTTTGCAGCTTTATCGGCTTCTTTTAATGCGTCCCCTGCATCTTCCGTATCACTTACAAAATTCTCCATTCCATTATCTGCTCCGCCCATAGACGAGTTAATGGATTTGAACTCAATACCTAATAAGCTACCAATCCAGGCAAACAGTCGTTGTAACGCCATTACTAGACCATTAATATACGGCAGCACTTTTTCTACAATTGGTAAAAACAGGTTTCCGATTGTTCTTGCTAAATTAGCAAAATTCTGCTGAAGCATTCTCAACTGATTAGATGGAGAATTCATAGTATTTGCCATATCTCCAAATGCAACCTTAGATTGATCTAACATAGCGAGCAAGCGCAATTGCGCTTTTGTCGCTTGGTTCATTTCAGAAACAGCCGTAGATAATCCGTATTTATATGCATATTCCTGTAATGTTGCATTTGTAATATCAATACCAAAGGCACGCACCGCTCTGGATTGACCTGCTAACGCAGACGCGAATTTTTCAAAAGACTGTTCAAATGTCGTATTTCTCAATGATGCCCAGTCAGTACCGAGCATCGTAAGGGCATTGGAAAAATTCAAAGCACTTTCTTCTGCTACACCGATTGATTCTGACACCTGTGCAAACATTGCCTGATAATTCATTACGGTATTAGGATTCATTCCGAGATTTTTCTTGCCTGTATATGTGGCATTACCATCTGAATCAATTTCGTAACCTGTCATTTTGGCTGTAAGTTGCTTTGCTCTGTCAGAAAATGAATTTGCATAAGATTCCGCTGAGTCATATCCTGCCTGTTGCCAATTTGAAGCTGCATCGTCTCCTAATTTACGCATTGCTACTTCAAAATAGTTTACCGTCTCAAGGAAATCCATTGAGGATTCAACGACTTTCCATGCTTCTTTAACTCCACGAATGATTAGAAAAAAATTAGCGTAGAACGACCCTGCTATTTGTGAAAAACTTCTGAATCCTTTGCGTGATCTTCCGATGGATGACGTAAGTGTATTAAATGCTCTTGATAACAGCGATGTTTTCTTAGTCGCATCGCCACTATCCGCACTTGGGATCGAACCTGCTCTTGCACCTTGGGACGCTAAATTGGCGATTGCATTGGTCATCTGAATAAGATTTCCGCTAACAGCAGGAGCTTTTGATAGTGTAGACATCATTTCATTCAATGCCTTTGAAATTCTCGGCATATTCGCAATAGCTTTATCTATGTTCTTCCCACCCAATTTAGATATGTTGTTAGCTACGCTTCCTAAATCCTTGGCATTTTGAGAAACAGCACCAAGCTGATTCATTCCAGATGCTAAAACACGAATATTCTGTGCGGTCTTTAGCATGTTAGAGGTAGGGATTCCGCTAATTGCTTTTATACCGTTTGCAAGATGCTGGAAGCTATTAGCATTTACGCCAGATAATCCAGCACTCGCCTTTGAAATCTGCTCAATGCCATTCGCAAATCCGGCTAGATTACTTCCGTTTATTTTTCCAATGGATGCACTTACGCCATCCAATTTTTTAATTAATGTGTCAAGTGCTGCAACTGCTTTCGTAGCCTGTGTTTCAATTGCAATATCTAAACGGTCAATCTCTGCTCCCATACTTCCCACCAACTTCCTACAGTTCTCTAAGGTCAGTGACTACCTTTCTACGCGATAGCCAGTTAAAAAGAATAGACGCTGTGACACGCCTACTCCTTATCTTCATCAAATCTTCTGTTAAATTCTTCTATCCAAAGTTTAAACTTTTCTTCTGGCGATAAGGTTTTTTCCTTTTTCGCAAGAGACAGTGGTTTCTTTGGATATTTCGTATGCTTGTTGAAACAGGATGCAATTGCCTGCTGCACATATAAACCATTGTAGTATGCTGATACATCCAATAGTTTTAACTGTTCCTGTTTCTCCTTGATGTAATTATCCTGATACATATACATGTACTTTGGGTTAAGCTCCCAGAATATATCCAATGGAATTTCCATTCGCAGTGCAGCCGGGAGCCATACATCATCAATTAGGCTGGAGAAGGTTACTCTCCGCTCTCCAATGACTTCTGTTCCGTCTTCTGCAATGTAGATTTCTTCGTATTCTTCGGTTTCTCCTCCGCTTTGTCCAGACCGAGGAGCTTCTTGAAAAAACCACTGCTCTGTACCGCTTCTGCATATGCTTTGTAAATATCTTCAAGTGTTCCACCGCCCATAATGTGCTGTTCTACCAAGTAATCCGCTTGTTCAGCATCACAATTTGCCACAACTGCGGTAAATGCCGATACGGCTGTGAAGATATATTTTCTGTCAATTAAACCCTCTACGGGCAGTCCCATTTGCTCCATCCTTCTTGAATGTGCAAAACTTAATTCCGGAACCTGATATGTTTTGTTGTTGATTTTTACTGTTGCCATAAAATTTTCCTCCAATCAATCTTAGCTTGCTTCGCCGACTGAAATCTTTGTGGAAGGTGATACGGAAAGGGTCATCTCACGGATGCCATTTACCTCGCCCTCATTGATGTAAACTGCATGTTGTCCATCCCATGTGGCTACGCCATCTACTCCATCTTTTCCCATCTTCAAACGGTACTTTAATGCTTTTCCTGCTTTTGCTTTTACTGTTGTATAAGCTGCTAAAGTGTAATTTGCTGTAAATTCCATAGCATCCATGGACTGTACACCCGGAACAAAGGTTTGAGATTCATCTTCCAAATCTGTTGTCTCTAACTGATCCGGTGCTCCACCTAATGCCGGGTAAGACTTAATCTTGCATAACTTTGACCATGCCGTTCCATCTTCACTTACTTCCAAAGTAGTTCCAATCGTGTTTACCGCTTTTTTTTCTGCTTCTGCCATAATATTTTCCTTTCTACCGCTATCTGTCTGCGGTCAGCGAACGTCTCTCGAATTAACGTCCGGTGCATAAAAATAAGAGCCATTAGGCTCCTTGGTTTCATTTATGTGCTCCCGACATTTATATCGGGACCATTTTAATTTGTCTCCTTTATCTCATCTCCATCTGCATAAATGCGTTGAAATCTTGCAACCCAACGGCTTACATTCGGGTCTGCTGCATTAGCAACAGGTAACGGACCGGCTTTACACTGCCAACCATACTTAAGCATAATTTCTTTCGCCTTACTGCAAATCGAATAGCAAGTGTTATCCGCAAGACTTCCGGTTGCATATGCCGATATGGTAATCATTGGTGTCTGCGAACCCTCGTTACCTTCCAAATCATAATTTCCACCGGATATATCACTCAAGGCTACATCGCAATATGGGAAATCTGCTTGCTTTGGAGTAATATACCTCCCGACCTTGCATTTGGGATATTCTTTTTTTATTTTTTTCTCAAAGTGTGTGTAAAATGTATTCCATTCAAATGACATTACTTGAACACCTCCCTCGCAATTTTCACAACTTTCTCTTTTAATTCTTTCCCGGCATTATACATTGGCATCTTCGGAGAAATACCGGTTGAATAGTGCCATTCGCCCTGTAAGTCCATGTACCACCATCCCGGTTCATTTCCATGCGTGCCGTATGTTCCAGTTCCAACACCCGGAATGTTCGCCGGATTCTGTGCCGGAAGTCCCGCACCGAACTCTAGCATGAGCGCCGGAGAGATCTCTTTGCTCTGCACACCATCCTGATTCTGCCATTTGCTTACAATCTTCTGTGAATCTTCCATGAAAAAGATTGCCTTGCATCCGGCTTTCTCTGGTGTGATTTCAGAGGATAAACGGATATACTTTCCGAATCCGCTACTGCCGATATGTGCCTGCGCTATCTGAATACCCTCATTGCAAAGTCGCTCGCATAGCTTTTCACACTTAGAATCAAGGCTGTTTTGGTACGCTCGCAACTCTTTGATTGCTTTGTCAATTTCGGCTACGGATAAACCGAATGAAATAGTCTTACTCATTCAGTAACCCCGCCCGTTTTGCCACTTCAACGGTTTTTCTTATACCCTCTGAAACACTCTTTATTGCATCGGTTGCGTCTTTGTATTTTTCTCCGATATATTCGACGCCATTATCGCCCCAAATCATAGAACGTGGCATAATCCCACCTGTTTGTAATGGCGGAATACTCGGAATCGGCATATCAAGAATCCCTAACTCCGAATACACCTTAAAAATTTTCGGGGACTGGATGGCAAACCAATCAACCATTTCCTCATTCTTCGCCCATGCACTGCCATGCTGATTTGAGGAATCGGATAATCCACTCTCATTCAAGAATGCGTGCATGATTTCGTGTCTTAAGGTTCTCTTTCGATATACCTCTTGCTCTTTTTCATCCATGCCAGAGAAATAATTTTCCTCTGACATATCAGCAATCACAATCAGCTTGCTATCTTCTCCGCAATATCCAGCCAGTTTATTTTTCTCCAAATAACTGTCCTCTGATACTTTGTGGGTTTCAATCCGATATTCAGTTCCAAGAATATTGATTTTTCTGTTTTCCATATCAACCCTCCGGCAATTCCTTAATCGCAATCACAATCCCATTCAGACTTTTCGCTGGCGGTGCGGCAACCTCATAATTGGCACTATCGCCATTCACAGAACCATCCTCATTGTATTGTGGTTCACAGCCAATCCATAGCCGTGTCAGCTTGGTAATTGGGCAATCCATATCACAAGTTGAAATTGTCCGGGAATAGTCAACGCTACTTCCGAACACGTCAGCCTGCACATCGCCCTTGCCTGCGGAAATGTTGGCATAAAAAAGAACCGGGTCATTATAACCTGGTTCTGTTCCTATCTCGACAGGGTTTTTCTCTCCGTCAATCTCTATGTACTTGATATTTCCGTCCTCGTCACGGTCGTATACCTTTTTCTCGGCATCGTAGGTGGCGTAATAGAACGGTTGTTTATTCTTTTTCAGTGAACGCATATTTTATCCTTATAATATATTACTCAAAATTTCCAACCATACTAATTTCTTTTAGCAGTTCCTTGTACTCTTCTTTTATATCATCCGCTTCATTATCATAAAACTCTCCTATATGTATTGCCAGAATGAGCATTTGAATAAAAACATCTTTTTGTGTAGTCTGTACCTCATATTCAAGGTTGTAAAGACTATAATATGTTTCTATAATTTTTTCTACAGTTTTTTTCTCCAATACCTCATCCAATAAAAGAACTCTTTCTCTCCAATTACTATCTAAATAAAATTTTGTATTTCTTATAACATCAATATACACTCCTCTTGTGCTACTTCCACCTTGAATTGCAACTTCCATAAACAATATTTTTGCAAATGACCTATTCAAATCATTATATACGATTTTTAGACTATCTTCTATCTCTCTCCTTCTTTTCAGTTCTTTTTCTTTTTCGATGTTTTTATCTAGCACTTTTTGTATAATCAGCGTCCCCATTATAGTCATTATCGTACCAATAGTTACACCAATTGATGACATATAACTACTTTTAAAATCGTTACTCTCTAACCCATCAAAATACCACGAAATCACCTTATATATAAACGGAATTCTTATTAATACAGGTGATGCAAAAAATAAAACACATACCAAAAGCAAAGCCCAAATTATTGCCGCTTCTCTCTTTTTCATTCGTAACATTCCCCCTTATTGTCATTATACTGCAAAAGGATATCTGCTACAAGAATGTTTTGCACACCGCCCACCACCACTTAACGTGCGCCGCCTGCAACCATATTACCGACACCGGCAAAATGGTCACGCACAATCTTCTTTACCGCTTAACCCTGCGGCTGGGAGATAGAAGCCGGATCACCTTAACCTTTCTTTTTATACACAGTTTGCAAATCCAACAACTCCCTTGTAGGCCATAAGATACTCGCTAAAGGTTCTTGAAATCCCATTTTCCGAATGGCCCAGCTGATTTTCTGCACCGTTCTTGGAATCAATCTCAATCGCCGCCATAGCGATCTTGGCTTTATTCTTCTCCAGGTCCGCAAGAATCTTATCTTTATCCCATGAACCCGGATAATTTCTAAGTGTTTCAAACGCTTCAATGGCAAGGCTTACTGTCAGACCGGAAACACTGATTTCTGCGTCATATTCAGTTATCATCGACTTAATATCTTCTCTGAATTGTTCCATCGGAGTGAGTGTTACCTCATCATCCCTTGGCTTTTCTTCAATATCAGCCATCCTGCCACCTCATTTCATTTACAGACCAAGTTTTTCAATAATCTGTTCTTTCAACATCTTCCCTGTAGATTCCTCTGTTACTTCCAGCCCTAAGGATTTTCCCAATTCCTTAAGATCAGCCGTATTCATTCTGGCAATCTCCGAACGCGAATACTGCTTATTTTCTTCCTTTGGCGTTTCCTCAACTGGCTGTTCCGGCACAGGTGCGGTGGATTGCTCCACCACTTTTCTGTACCCGCATGATTCCATGACACGAGCCATGCCATCATGTACCACCATGGTTACGCCGTCTTTTTCATAGCTAACCATCTACAATCAACTCCTTTTAGGTATCAAGTGTTACAGCCTGCGTAGCTGTCTTAGTTACACCGTTCTCGGTGTAGCTTACGGTTACGTTGCCTGCTTTGGTGATAGTTTCCGGGGTATAGGTAACATGCTTAGTTACATCCTGTGTTGTGGAAGAACCGTATGTAGCGGTTACAACCATTCCAGTCGGGTCAAACTTCTCGCCGGACTTATAAGCTGTCTTAGTTGGTGCTGTTGTGATTGCAATGGATGCTAATGTTTCTGTTGCATGGACACCGATAGCATCCAGCTTCTCATTTAAGCAGAAAGCATCATATCTGATACGTCCCTCTACTAACCAACCGGAAATACCAGGAGCATCTGTATGAATCTTGTACTCGGTCAGCTTGATTGGTGCGACACAAACGATTGGATTTGTGATAATGAAATCAACATTTGCCGGAAAATAAGATGCAGGTGCCTTGATAATAGGCACTCCATCAACCTCACCAACCGCACCGTTAATAGCAATTTGGGTTGCCATATCGCCCTTCTTTGTGAAAGCATCATCTAACTTGATGTTCTTATAGTAAGATGAGCGGCAAATACAGATACGACCGCCGGCCGGAATCTTTGCATCATCCAACTTTTCCTGTACAGATAAGAAGTTTTCATATGCATTTGTCTTTGTGGTTGCTCCGGTAACAATGTTTGCCACCTTTGCAGATGCTGCAATCTTATGAATACGATAAATATCTGCCTCTGGAATAACAACCTCTGCAATCTGTCTTGCAAGAGCTTTTCCAGCTTCCATGGTCATCTGTGCATCGTCGTAAGATTTGCGGTCAATAGTGAATGTGAATGACCTGTCCTGTGTCAGCTTCATTTCCTGCACGGAATTGCCTAATTCGTCTGGGTCACCATAGCGATTTGAACCGCTTGTTTTGTAATCGTTCATTCCAACTGTTGGAATGGAATATACGTTTACTGTTTCAACGCCAATAAAATCATATGCGTTGTTGGTTAATGCTCCGGTCAGAGAACCAAGTGAAAAACGCTCGTCCACCTGTGAAGCATACTTGCTTGCATAATTTACTACTGCCATTTTTCTACCTCATTTCTTTCTTAAAATTTTTATGAATTGAATCCCTGCAAGAACGGATCATCTTTTGATCCATCTCCTGCACCGGTTGTAATTTCCGGTCTGTTTTTGTACCACTCTGCTTCCTTCGCTTTCACAATGGCTTCCTGCGCCTGTGACTGAACCAGAAACAGTGTGTCTGTATCGCCCTCAAACTGCGCTTCGGCGGCTTTCTTGGCTAATTCCTGCGAGTAACCAAGTGTCAAGAAATTCTTTTCATACTTTGAAACAGCACTCTCTTTACGAAGTTTTGCAAGTTCAGCGTCTTTCTCGGCTTCCTTATCAGCTTTCTCCTGCGCCAGCTTTTCAGCGTCACTAAGGGTTGCGTTATACTTCTTTTTCCAGTTAGAAGCGTCCGTAGCTGCATCTTCCTGTGCCTTTTTCAGCTTTGCATTTTCAATGCGCATCTGCTGCAACTGCTCCTCAAGACTTGGCTGTGGCTCGTTCCTTCCACTTCCCGGCTTTTCACCCGGCTGATCTTTTGGCGGCTCCGGTGTCGGTGGCTTCGGTTCGTCTTTTGGCGGCTCCGGTGTTGGTTCTGCAAAATGCTGCAAATTCATTTTTAAAAGTTCTTTCTTTTCCATCTTTGTTACCTCAACTTTCTGCGATTGATTATCCTCGTTTCCCTACGAGCGTTTACTTTGCGATTTTTCCGTTTTCCCTAACGTTTTTACTGTTGCGAAATTTGTGCTGCGCTTTCCCTAGTGCATATAAAAAGCACCCGCATTTCTGTGAGTGCTGATTAACAATTTATAAATCTTTCAATGGACTATTGCCTACTTGATCCGAAGAATCTTGCATGATTCTTTTAACGTCTGGATTAATTTTCTCTTTCAATACCTTATCCGCATCCTGCTGCTGACGCGGATCATCGTTTTTATTTTCTCCCGGTTGACTTCCACCGGATTTCTTACTTTCAAGTAGCACTTTCTGATATTCAAGCATCTTTGGTACGGAATCTTCGACAGCTTCGGCGAGGTTCGGAAAAAAGTCGATTGCTTCCATTGCCACACGCGGATGCACGAAATTCTGAACCATCGTTGCGAGTGAATTTATTTTTGTTGCCATATCGTAGCTTTTTTGCCGGATTGGTCGAATCTCAATATCACTATTCTTCAATTTCAGAAGCGGACTTTCCGGATCTGTGTCTGGAGATTTCTTAATTGCGATCAATGCAAGTCGGTTTCTTTCCTTAAATCCACGCTTAATGATTGCAGCTTGCTTACACGCAACGGCTTCTGTTGCAGTCCAGCCAGAAGAAAGACTTGTTGCTCCGGTTGTAGAACCACCGCTTTGCTCTGTCTGCTTTGGTGTGAACGTTCTTTCAAGAATTCCATCATGTTTCGCTTGGATATTAGCAAGTACACCATCATAGTTATAGTCAAGGACAAGTCCCTTGATATTTGGCTGTTTACCCTGTCCGTTTGTTTTGGTTAAAATCCATTGACCACCCTGTGGTCCTTTTACTTTTCCGTCATCGTCTTTATCAAGTTCAATGTCATTGCCCCACCAATTTGCCTGTGTGGTCTGTGCTACGTCATTGCACAAATCAGACTCCAAAATATTCAAGGCGTTTAATTCATCAAGCTGTCGTTCAAATACGCCTGTGCGGTCTGTAGCACGCTCAAATTCAACGATGTTCACACGACCAAACGGATTGACTGGAATTTCCAATTCATTCAGTTTCATGCCATCTTTTTTCTTGGCACCATTGACGATTTCCACCATGTCACGGATTTCATAAATTGCATCATCAGCCACGCAGGTAAAGATTCTTGAACCATCCTCGTCCTCTGAATACGAAACTCCCATCATCGGTCGCTCATAAGCATCTGACGAATAGACAACAAATGAATACAGCGGATTCAGCGTCACAAGGTCAAATACCGCATCTTCATCATCCGGCTTTCTCTTTATGTCGATAAGTTGGCAACAAGTGCCGCATACTTCCAGATAATAGGCAAGCAACTGGTCTTTGCTTTCCATATCCTCGGCATCGTACATTTCATTGAGAAGTGTGATTGCCGAATCATTATCAGTTGGATTGCTGCCTTTTGGGTGTTTGTCCGACTTCTGAACGAAAGCCATGTGATTTCCCCAAAAATAACCAAGCCAAAATTCTGTGATCTGGTGCGCAAGGTTGGAAATTGACTTAATATCAATGTCTTTTCTTACTTTCTTCTCACGCATAAGTGGTTGATCGCCTTTTTCAAAATTGATGAGGTATCTAATCTGTGTGCGGTTCTGCTCATGCTTAATCATGGCGCGCGAAAGAACATCAATAACATTGTTCGATGTGATTTTTTTCACATCCGTATAAATTTTGATTCTTCCGCGATATTCAATGTTTCTTTCCTTTTCGCTCACAGTCTCACCTCAATTCATGGCATAGAAAAAGCCACTGGCTTTTACACCAATGGCTCATTTCTCATTTTCCGATGATACAATCATATCATCAAAGTATGTCCCTTTTTTCCGCATTTCACATTTTCTTATTCTGATCGAGCAGATAAAAGAAATATCTGCGCATCTCATAAAATGCCGATTTTCCGATTGGCATACCCTCACAGACAATCAGATATGTAACCGGGACCTCATAGCATACAGACTTGATGATGTATTGACTCAAATCCTCTCCCGCCTGCTCTGCAGTTTCTTCAATCAACCGGCATTTTTCTTCCAATCCTGTTCGCTTAATTGCCAAATTTCCGGTAGCATCTGAATTGCTGTGATAAATTGGCATGTCCGTTATTTCAAGGCTTTTGACGGTATCATTATTGTATTTCAACTGATTTTTCCATTCCGGATATTGCTCGCAAAATCCGCAAAGTTCTTTGTATCGTTTGCCGGAAATACCATATTTTTCAAGATTCAACTGTCTTTTATTCACTCTATCACTCCTCTATCACATTGGGCTATTTATAATCGTCGTTTTTACAGTTCCGTTTTCAAATACTTGAATTAACTGTGTCAATCCGTCAGCACTATCTTCATGCTCGTTCTTTCCAACTTGAACGATTATTCCAAGTTCTTCCATTGCTGCCTTATACTCTTGGCTCTGTAGTTCCGGCTTAAGGAAATAGCATCTTCGCTTAATATCCGGTGCATACTGTATAATCTTTGCCATCTTTCCCACTTGGTTGCTTGCTTTCGCCCAAGAGATATTAGTTTTAAAGCCTTGTTCTCGTAATAGGCGGTTAATGTCTTCCGCGTACTCATCCCCGCCGTTATTAGCTTCGAAACGCTCCATATTAGGCTTATGTTGCAACGTCTTTGCCACAACAAGAGGTTTTGTAACGTATTTATCACCTTTATTGAAAATCCAATCCGGTATATATATAGGTCCATCATCGACGCTCCCGAAAAGTTTTCCAAACGGCATTGAAAGACTATCTCCGCCGCCCCATGCAACATCACACGCTGCGGCCGTGATACAATCTCCATCCGGCAGCACTCCGTTGTAATAATTCAACTCGTCCAATGGGAAGAGTAATCCCTCTCGAATAAATGGTCTCTGCTGATATTTAGCCATCCATTCGTTTTTATCCAGACGATCGCGCATCTTCCGGTAATATTCTGTAGAAAATCCTTTTCCGTAATCGTATTGGAAATTGGATTCATCGTTTTCATCCAATGCAGGAATCTTCCGGAATCTGTAGCGCGGATTGTTCGCATTCTCCGTCTCTACTCGTCCGAGTGGATCATAAACATTCCAACGAGTACCGACCATAAGTTCCTTGGACCCGTCATTTTTACGGTCAACAAGGACATTCAAGTAATCCTGGTATCTGTTCCCCAATCGAATAGGACTCAATGATTCGGTACGATCACGCACCATATCATCGACATATAAGTATCCGTCCGAACTAATATCAACCGCACCGGTCCATGTTCCGTCAATTCCTCGGCAAGTCAGCGTTGCAAATGCTTCTGTAGGAGAAAAGTAAAGTTCATTCTTCTCGGATGACTTATTTGCAAGATCAATATCCGGAAATATCTCTTTGAACGTGTATTCCTCGTTTTGCGTGAGTTTAAATACGTCATTATAGAATCTGTCAGCTAAAATGCCGGAATGCCCGGACATAGCGTTGTGGCTCTCTGGATGCCTACCAATAACCCATGTGAGGAAGAATATACAGAGAGTAGACTTTCCTACTCGCGGCGGAAGTGACAAACCATAGAAATCAAGCTTTCCATCTTCCAAGTCTTGCAGATCGTCAACAACGATTTTTAGCGTCCGCTTTCTTGGCTCATAGAATCGCTTTTTCGGTCGGCGGTTCTTCTCCATGTAGAAAAGGAATGATTCAAAATGGTACGGAGCTTCAGCTTTCATGGTTTTCCAGTACAATTCATCCATCTGTAAGACTTCAATACTGTTTTGAATCGCCCACTTGCAGCAATCTTTGATGTACGAAGTGACTTTCAACGCCCATTCCGTGTCGTTTTCTTTTTCAAATGCCACTTTCGCAACATCCAAAAGATCGTACAACGATTGGTAATCAATTCCGTTTTGCTTTATGTAATTTTTAATATCATCAGCGGTTGCCCGCGTCTGTTCTGAAACCAAAAAAGAACCTACCTCCCTTCTATCTTGGAAATAGGCTCTCTCTACATATGTGCCACTTGGCACTCTGCAACTGGTGCTCTTGATTTTCTATCTTATTTACAATTCACGCCAAAACACTACATAGCACATCTGACTTGTGTCATACGATATACTGATTATTTGATCCGCACTTTCTAATCCTTCCCAGTTCGGGTCATTCGACATAATGGCTTTGTTTATATCATTTGGGTCTTTGCAATATTGCCAATTTACTAATTTTGCCCGTTTCATAATCTTTTCACCCCGATTCTATTGATTTTCCCGCATTTAGGACATTTGATTTCAGCCTGTCCGTTGAATTTTCCTAACAGACGGTTGCATTTGACACAACGACAATCTCTCAATTCGTCCGATTCTTCCGGTGGATTCATATACTTCGCAAATGCGTTATGTTCCAGCTGTTCGGTTAATTCATCTGTTATTGATTCCATTAATTCCGCCATGCTCATTTATTCAATCCTCCAGAATCGTTTCACAGCCATATTTTCAAATTTTCAATATCACTGTACGGTATTTCTTTCGCATTAGGCGGCATATGTTCTACCAATCGCTCAATTCTCTGCCATTTTCTAATTCTGCACATAATAGGCTCGTTTTTCATTATCCCTATTCTGCAATCTGAATATGCGATTGTGTGCAGCATAGGGATAAGCGGATGCGTTCCAGTATCAATGTTCCAAAAAAGTATAATTAGTTGTTGTGTATATAACATCCAATGCATAGCATCAGATTTTACCAACAGCTCTTTGTCCATCAACTTTTGTCGTAGCGACTTAAACTCTACATCGGCAATTTTCGCGCTGTCGGTAATTACAATGATATTTTTCATTCTTCAGTCCTCTTTCAAAGTATGCTTAATCACGCTATCTGCAATTTCAATCGCTCCCCATCCGAGCAATGTGCAAAATATTTTTCCCATCCAATCGCCAATGTCTCCTATCATTTCGGATAATAAATACCCTAAAACACTTGAAATCATAATCCATGTCAGAAAAATGTATAGGATAACGCAGATTATTCTAAGACTTTTCCATAATATTTTCATTCTTCCACCAACTTTCTGCCGCACATAGGGCAATAATTTATTTCAAACTGTCCTTCTCCATATTCATCACCGCTATTATCAAAATGCAAGCTGTAAATTCCATACATTTTTTCTATTCTCGCATTTCCATATGTATAGCCGTTTTCAATTTTTCTTGCTTTTCCATCGCAAAATTCACACATACTCAACACCTGTCCCTACACCTGTGATATACAACCTTGTTATTGAAATTCGGTCTGTATCCCTTCCCAATTGAACGAACAAAAGGATATTTCGGTCTTTCCTCATGCTCAAATTCTTGCAATTCTTCAACATAAGGCTTGATTGTATCTGCAAAATCTTTAAGCATATCAAATACCCTATTCATTTTCTCTTGTATAAACAGCATTATCGCTTTCCATGTGTCAATTATTCTTTGGGTATACTCCAAAAGTATTTCTCCCAGTTTTCGATACCACAATTTGAACTCAACGACCATGAATCCTTGTGATTCAATCACTTTTTTCTGTTCGTTCGTCACATTCAGAGCCATACCCATACCTCATTTTTGCGTAAAAAATACCAACCATCGAATATTGACGGTTGGTTATTATGTTTTATCTACATTTGCTATTTCAAAATGGGATATCCTATCAAAGTATATCAGCACTTTTTCTTTGTCATCCTCTGAATAATCTGCAAGTTTTTTCTTTCTTCCATCATCCCTCAAAAGATATTTCCTGTATTTACTCAAGCAAAAAAATTTAGTTCTGCTTTCTTCCAGCTCTTTTTCTGTTAACGAACCTTCGTACATTATGTTACTATCTTTCATATAAACATAAATCCAAATAGTGTCGTTATACTTCTTCTGGATTGCTTCAATTTCATTTTTAGCAAACAACGTATTTATTTTTAATACACTTTTTATTTTCTTCATGTATTCATCAAATTTCTCACTTTTTTCAAGCAAGTTTACCATACATGGAACTGTAATAGAAAATATTATTAACAAAATATTGAATAGCACACCATTAACATCATTTATAATGTTAATAAATGGAATATGATTTGCTAATCCAAACACCCACTTAATAATCACAACATAAAAATAGCTAATAGCAATACTTTTCAATAATTTTCCTGTTGTATCGTCTAACGTAAGTGAATGAAAGTAATAATACAAATACATCGTTATATAGCCAGGATAGATATAGCATATATATTTTGGTATTTCATTAATTATTTGAATGATATCATCTGGATCCACTATCTCTCCTCTGGTGGGTTTTTAGTAGAATCTGTTTCCTCCACCCTCTCGTTAATATGTCCGTAGTCCCTGCGTTCTCCTTGTTCGTGAGTGGAGCGCTGTTGATTATCATTTCTTTGGTTCTTATTGTTATTATTCTTTTGATTATTGCACATAATGATTCTCCTCTGTTTGATGATAATTTATTATATCACTTTCGCCCGGCTTATTCAATGCTATCAACCGCCAATATTCAATTATCAATGTTCAAAAATGGAAAGTGCCGGAATCGAACAGACCTCACGGACTATTGGTGCACCTCACCGTAATTGCTCCACGCGATATACCTTTCCATAATCGTCAACGAACTTTCATCGTCCTGTTTTCACGCTTTTTAAGTCGACAACGCTTCCATCACAAGAAGAATTTCATTTGCTACACCAAAATTCGTCAACCTTGTCACACAAATGCTATTCTGCAACGCATTGGGATTGCAGGATTCGAACCTGCGAATACTGGAATCAAAATCCAGTGCCTTACCACTTGGCAATATCCCAATGTTGTTCCGTCCGCAAACATAATTCAAAGCCTAACGCCGATAGATCAATTATTCAGCCAGGAACTATCGCTTGCGGACTTAAGCTATACCGGATGCTCCGATTTCTCACTCTGGTGTTCGGCGTCACTATCCAGATTAAGAAAATCTCCCGAATGTTCTGGGACTTTTGTCTTGATTCTATGTGTTCTTCCTAACACGCTTAAAATTGGTGGCAAGAAGTAGGTACCAAATATTGGATCATATACAAACATTGCATCATCTCCACATGAGGAAAATATTTATAATTAGCAACATAATCATGCTTCCAAATCCTATTGCTGTCGGCTTATCCTTTGCTGTTTTTCCAAACGTAAAAAATAACAAAATAAGCAAAATATCAAGCGTTGTTATAACTGTTTTTATAATTTCCATTGGTTCACTCCTCTGGCATATAATACAAATTTATTTCACCGATTAACCTATGTATTTCCTTAAACACTTCTGTAGCTCGCTCATCTGATTCATACTGTCCGATTGGAATATTTTCTTTCCCAATTCTTGCATAGATGATGTTGTACTGTTTCCAAAATACCGTATTGTCGAAGTTGAATGAAAAATCTCTATTTTGTGAAACTACTCTCACTTTCTTATGCTCCTATCTATCGCTAAATCTATGTTTGTTTTTAAACTCTTCCATCTCATTCACACTCATACCAAAAATCCCGGCAGATGCATCAGAGTCCGTATGTTTGAAATATTCGCCCTGCTGCGGAAACATGAACCGGAACATGGCATAATTCGCAACATCACACAGGTATTCAAGGTTCCCGGTCTCTTCAAACTTGGCAAGATTCATTTTCAAACTTTCGATTGCATCCACATTTCCGGTTGCAAAGTTCATCCTTGCTGGTCCGTATTTGTAATACGACTGCTCAACCAATCCCTTGCGCTTTTCGTCAAAAACTGTGGAATATTCGGTTTTCATCAATGCATTGTTCACTTCTGCCTTCTCCGTTTCCGCTCCCAACAATCACAGGTGTGATCGTACTCTGTAAAATCGGCAACATACTCACTTTCATTGTTTACGCAGACATAGCCATCTACTTTATCATATGAACCGTATTCACAGGTGCCGCAGCACTGTTTTCGATCGGCCATTATATATCACCATCCATTCTGTGGTTTGCTCTCTCAATGTCAAAACCGTCTGGATAACGAGCTTTGAGTTTTTCTACATTCATCTGCATGATCTCGTCAAGGCTCCAGCCAAAGGATTCGCAAAGCATTGCCAGATACCAACAAATATCTCCTGCTTCTTTTTTGGCATGGTTAATATCAAGCTGTTTCTCGTGGAAAATCCATTTTTTAATCATATCGTTGAACTCTCCGACCTCGCCGGACAATCCAAGGCAGGCATTGAAGATACCTCCGAAATCTTTAAAATCATTATCTATCACTGCTTTCCCAACTAATCGTTCCGTTGCCTTGCGGTCATTTGTCCGCATTGCTGATTCTTGATACTCGTTTCCTGTCATTTTTATTCACTCATCCTTTCATTCTTCAATTCCAATCAAACGATTCAGCATCAATGCTGCAGCTTCTTTGAAATCCTCTTCTCCAAGGTCAAGTTCATGTCCACTCTTACTCCTTGAATTCCAAAATTTATCATCCAAGGAACTTAACATACTTTTCAAGAATACCTGGTATAATTCACCATGAGTCATTAACTCATTCCGTAGAACTATAATTGCCTGTTGCACCGTTTTCGGCGTGAACTTGAATCTAATGTCACCGCTCATATCAATGTCTGGCAGCCCCATGGTTTCAAAAGTGAAATGTGGAACCTCGTCTACTGCAACACGAAAATCAACGCTCTTAACACGTTCAATCTTCTTTCCGTCTATGTAATATTCAGTTCCCATCCAACCTTCATTTGGATTTACGACCTTAACTCTTGGAATACCCATATCACATACGCTCCTTTGAAGCCTTTTTGTTTTTTTAAATTTTTGAAAATCGTTATCGAATGTAACTTTTGAATTTTTATCTGATGTAGAAAAATTAGCCAATTATGACTCTATCGTCAGTAAAGATCAGCCTAGTATATTTTGCTTATGTACCTGTCACCGCAGAGAATAAAAAGGCTGTTAGAAGAAATGCTCTTATGTTTTTCAGAATCATAATTCAATACCTCGATGATGGAGAAGGTCTTTTTGTTTGAAATTAGCTTGACCTACTCAGTTGTCGCCCCGGGGTAGTTCCCACCAGACCCCCGCCCCAGGGTACGCCGGACCGGTCATATGCCGGATCAAATCAGGACGCTTGCTGCGTTTTAATAGTTCGCATTTGTATGATTTTACGAACTATCCTATATTTTCGGCACTTGATGTGAGTTTCATCTAAAAATCATTGTGCAATTTGACGGAAACCACTAGAAATCAGCTGATGGAAGCTCTAACTTCGCATCTTCCTGCTGAATAACGCCCTTGTATCTCTCTTGAATTTCTTCGATGCTCTGCGTCTGCTCCCCGCCCTGGCGGTTAGTGCCCGGCATATTCCAATTGTGCCGACGATTTAAGGCCGGGAGCACTTTCATCGGATTAAGACCGCCGCTTATGAGCTTGTCGCTTAGGGATTCCTCATTGTTTTTGACCAGCTTTTTGTATACATCGGGGCAAGAAGAACCGAGCCGATACTCGCCGTGCCCCCAGGTGTATACTGTATCTGTGTTGATCCCAGTTAAGAAGCAAAAGCCGTTTATACTCACTTCTTTGTCGTACTCATAGCATAACTCAATATATATATCACATATATCATTTATCAGCTTATCGTTATAATTATCTTTATTTTTAGGATCTCTCAATCTCTCTCTATCATTTTTAAATACGGCTTTATAAATATATATTAAAGCTGCATTCCACTTACTCTGAGGTTCCTTGGACATATCAGCTATATTTTTATCAGCTACATATTTATCCAGATATTCGGTTATAGAGTTCTCATATACTTCTACGCCTTGATCTGTAATAACTGTATTATCAGTCATGATATATATCCTCCTCACAGTATTTTAATAAATAAAAAACAGCCTAACACAGTTTAATATATCTGTGTCGGCTGCATGAATTCCGTTTTCTCCGGGACCTGCTCGATCAATCTGGTAAGATGTTGCCCGGATGCGTTTTTCTGTTTTTATGAGCATTATAATAATATTATTTTCTCAATCTGTCAAGGACAGATTTTAAATTCAATCACTACATACGCCTTATATAATATATCTCCTGTCTCTTATACACATCTGACGCTGCCGACGATCGCATAAGTGTAGA
>ENA-OZGC01000087-OZGC01000087.1-human-gut-metagenome-genome-assembly--contig:-NODE-87-length-72915-cov-7.776270_pt1 | contig 72915 bp, 91 predicted proteins | sample MGYA00245109_ERZ653643 | MGnify/ENA primary metagenome ERZ653643 (study PRJEB26926, sample SAMN06165107) | human gut metagenome | biome: ENVO:00009003; feature: ENVO:2100002; material: ENVO:00002003... | reverse complement strand
ATCTACACTTATGCGATCGTCGGCAGCGTCAGATGTGTATAAGAGACAGGTCTACATCTACCACAAGGCTTTCTTCCTCGTTGTCACTTGCCCTGTAATAGAGCTCGCCCTGCGGACCAGTCACGAAACTGCTGCCCCAGAACTGAATGCCTCCTGTCTGCTCACTTGGGTCGGGCTCGAAGCCTACGCGGTTGACAGCTACTACCGGCAGACCATTGGCTACGGCATGACCTCGCATCACGGTGGTCCAAGCCTCGCGCTGGCGCTGCTGTTCGTCCTCTGTATCATACTTGGCATAGCCGATGGCTGTAGGATAGATCAGGAGTTCGGCACCCTGAAGAGCCATCAGACGGGCTGCTTCCGGGTACCACTGGTCCCAGCACACCAATACACCCAATTTACCCACTGAAGTCTGTATGGGCTGGAACCCCAGGTCGCCAGGAGTGAAATAGAACTTCTCATAGTAGGCAGGGTCATCGGGAATGTGCATCTTGCGGTATTTGCCGGCGATGCTGCCATCACGCTCTATGACAACTGCAGTGTTGTGATAGAGTCCGGGAGCACGACGCTCAAAGAGAGATGTCACGATGACGACATTCAAGTCCTTGGCCAACTTGCCGTAGAAGTCGGTGGATGGACCAGGAACAGGCTCTGCCAAATCGAAGTTTTCTACTGTCTCTATCTGGCAGAAATAGAGCGAGTTGTGTAGTTCTTGCAGAACTATCAGTTCAGCTCCACGGTGAGCCAAGTCTATGATGCCCTGTGCCAGGCGTGTTTTGTTGTCAGCCACATCGGCTGTATTGTGCTGCTGTAGTATTCCTATTTTCATCTGTGTTGAATATTATTGTGTTTTGTCTCCCTGATGGTTCCCTCTGGCAGTTGCATAGTGAGACAATGGATGCTGCCATGCTGACGGATAATGGTGCGCGAGTCGACTCCTATAATCTCCCTGTCTGGGAAGGCTAACTGTATCTGTCGGCGTGCTTCCTCATCCTTCTCTGGCTGATTGTATGTGGGGTAAATCACAGCGCCATTGATAATCAGGAAGTTGGCGTAAGTAGCCGGCAGTCTGTCGCCATCGTCGTAGATAGGGTCGGGCATAGGCAGGCGAAGCAGGCGATAGGGATAACCCTCGTAGGTAAGAACACTCTTAAGTTGCTTCTCCAAAGCCTGGAAGTCAGCATACTGCTCATCTGAGGCATCATCGCAACCCACATAAAGCAAGGTGTCGTGAGGCGCTACTCGCACAATGGTGTCGATGTGTCCATCGGTGTCGTCGCCAACCAAATTGCCATAATCGAGCCAAACTATGCGCTTGGCATGAAAATAGTTGAGCAATTGTTTCTCTATATCTATCCTGGTGAAAGGCTGGTTGCGGTGAGGCGCCAGCAGGCATTGGCTTGTGGTAAAGATGGTTCCCTTTCCATCGCTCTCTATGCTTCCACCTTCGAGGACAAAACCTGTATGGTTCTCGAGGGCAGCCTGAAAGGCTCCTTGATAGTAGAGCTGCAGGTTGATGGCATTGTCCTTTTGCCAGGCAAACTTCTCGCCCCATCCGTTGAATCGGAAGTCGAGCAGATGAATAGGAACGATTAGGCCGTTGTGACTGTTCTTGGAAACCAAGGTGATAGGGCCATGATCACGTGCCCAGGTATCATTGGAATCAATATCATAAAGATGTACTCGATCCATCTGTTCTTTCGACAGACGGCTTGCCAACATTCGCCGGGTACTCTCAACAATGGGCGTGGCAATAAGCAACTGCTCATAGCGTGTTATGATTTCTGACAGTTCCAGATAGGTGTCGGTAATCTGACGCAGATAAGGTTTCCAGTCGGTACCTCCATGAGGCCATGTAAGCATGATTCCGCTCTGAGGTGACCATTCTGCCGGTAGCGAATAATCGCAAGGGTATGACTGATACATAGGCTTTATGATTTATTTTGTTCTTACTATTTTTTACGATCAGGTGTTGCCGATAATCGACAATCATTTGCAAAATTACGAAAAATTCTATAATAAGACTCTCTTTTCCTCCTTTTTTTTACTAAAATGCGAGGTTTTACATGAATTCTTCTATGGATATTCATAAAATTAGTTAAACTCTAAGGGGGAGCGCTTCATATTTGCGAAGAAATCGTTAACTTTGCAACCAAATGAAAATAAATAAGGTAGTAGATGCCCTTGAACAGTACGCGCCTCTGCCCTTGCAGGAAGGATATGATAATGCCGGCCTGCAAGTTGGATTGACAGAGACGGTGGAAGTATCAGGGGCATTATTGTGTCTTGACGTCACTGAGCAAGTGGTGGAAGAAGCGATAGAAAAGGGGTGCAACCTCATCGTTAGCCACCATCCGCTGATATTTCGCAAACTGGCAAGAATATCAGACGAGAACTATGTGCAGCGCACTGTGCGTAAAGCCATCAAGAACGACATTGCCATCGTGAGCATGCATACCAATATGGATGCGGCTACGGGTGGAGTCAACTTTAAGATAGCAGAGAAATTGGGGCTGAAGAACCTGAAGTTCTTTGCAGGCGAGAAAGAAGTGGATGGCGTGAAAGGTGGCGAAGGAGTAATAGGCGAAGTGCCCGAAACAGAGGGGTGGGCTGCCGATGACCTGGTGCTCTTGCTGCGCGACAAGTTTGCAGTAGAGAGTGTGCAATGTAATCAATTGCTTCGTCATCCTATCAGGCGCGTGGCTCTCTGCGGTGGTGCTGGCTCGTTTCTTCTTGACGCTGCCATACAGGCTGGTGCTGATGCCTTTATCACAGGCGAAATGCACTATCATGAATACTTCGGTCATGAGCAGGAGATTCAGATTTGCGTCATTGGTCATTACCAGAGCGAGCAGTTTACCAGCGAAATCTTCAAGAGTATCATCGAGGAGAAATGTCCGGGAGTAAAGTGCTTGATCTCCGAAATCAACACCAACCCGATCATTTATCTTTAGAAAGTTGAACAACAATACGGACTCAGTCTATAGAAGTTACAGGAAAGCAATATACATTAAACACATATAATTTATAATATAATGGCAAAGAAAGATCCTACAGATTTGACAGTAGAAGAGAAATTGAAAACCCTCTTCCAGCTTCAGACTACCTTGTCGGGTATCGACGAGAACCGCGCCTTGAGAGGCGAGCTTCCTCTCGAAGTTCAGGACTTGGAAGACGAGATTGCTGGTCTTAACACTCGTATTGAGAAGATACAGCACGAGATTGAGCAGTTCCAGAAGGCTGTAAGCCAGAAGAACGGCGAGATCCAGGAGGCACAGGCTAGCTTGAAGCGCTATCAGTCACAGCTCGACACTGTAAGCAACAACCGTGAATATGATACTTTGAGCAAGGAAATCGAGTTCCAGCAGTTGGAAATCGAACTTTGTGAGAAGAAAATTCGCGAGGGTCAGCAGAAGATTCAGGAGAGACAGGCTGACTTGGCTTACACACAAGAGCACAAGGCCGACCGCGAGAAAGGTTTGGTAGAGAAGCGTTCTGAGCTCGACGACATCATGTCGGAAACGCGTGATGAGGAAGAGCGTCTGAAGGAGAAGGCACTCGACTTGGAGAAGAAGATCGAACCTCGTCTGCTTGCCAGCTTCAAGCGTATCCGCAAGGGTGCCCGCAACGGTCTGGGTATCGTATATGTACAGCGTGATGCGTGTGGTGGTTGCTTCAACAAGATTCCTCCTCAGCGCCAGCTTGACATCAAGATGCACAAGAAGATCATTCCTTGTGAGTATTGTGGCCGTATTCTCATCGACCCAGAGTTGGCTGGAATTAAGATCAACGCTCCAGAAGAGGAGAAGCCAAAGCGCAAGCGTTCTATTCGCAAGAAGAAGACCGAGGATGCTGATTAATGTAGCAAACTAAGAATAAGGGTGTTTTGTCCTGCCATTCATTAAGCATGGCTGATGAAACACCCTTTATTCATGCAACTATATCGCTGTCTTCTGTATTTCATAACTTACTGAAACAATTTGTATAGTATTAAAACAACTCATGACTTTATGGGTGACGGATAGATACTCTTTTACTTTTGAATGTTAAAGTAAAGAACTTTTCTCAAAATAATTGCTATTTACAATAATTTTTGTACTTTTGCAACGAAATGGGTAGCAAAATCCACATCTTGCTAAGTGTGGCACAGCCTTTGCTATGCATTATTCATCATCAATACAAACGAATATGACAAAGAAAGAAGAAGACTTTAACTATAAGATAGACTTAGACCCCATGCGCCAGGGCGCAGAGACCCTGCGCAACGATGACGGATTCTCTTTCCCCGATGAAGACGAGGACGGTCTCTTCGCCGACAACGACGATGACGATGATGTTCGCGACAATGCAAGCAAGAACAATTCCTCAGCCAATCGACGTCAAGTAAATACCAAGAAGAAGTCAAAGACCCCCATCATCGACCATTTCAGTCACGACCTAACCCAGGCAGCTTCCGAAGGTAAGCTCGACCCTGTAGTGGGACGCAGCAAGGAGATAGAGCGCGTGATCGAGATCTTGGGACGACGCAAGAAGAACAACCCTATATTAATAGGTGAGCCTGGTGTGGGCAAGAGCGCCATCGTGGAAGGACTGGCACAGCTCATTGACAAACAACAGGTGTCTGGACTGCTCTTCAACAAGCGCGTAGTAGAGCTCGATATGACTGCCATGGTGGCAGGAACCAAGTTTCGTGGGCAGTTCGAAGACCGTATCAAGGGACTCATTCGTGAGTTGGAGGAATCGCCCGACATCATCGTCTTCATCGATGAGATCCACACCATTGTGGGAGCAGGCAATGCGCAGGGAAGCATGGATGCAGCCAACATTTTGAAGCCAGCTTTGGCAAGAGGCGTGATACAATGTATCGGCGCCACTACCCTCAATGAATACCGCAACTCGATAGAGAAGGACGGTGCCTTGGAACGCCGTTTCCAGAAAGTCATAGTAGAACCTACCACTGCCGAGGAGACACTCCAGATACTCAACAATGTGAAGGAACGCTACGAGGAGCACCATCATGTCGTCTACAGCGATGATGCCTTGCAGGCTTGCGTCAAATTGGCAGACCGCTACGTCAGCGACCGTTTCTTCCCCGACAAAGCTATCGACATCATCGACGAGGTAGGTTCACACATTCATCACAGCCATTCCTCTGTTCCACAACCCATCCTCGATCTGCAGGAAGATATTGTGAAGGTGAAGGGATGCAAGCAGAAAGCAGTTGCGAACCAGAATTTTGAATTGGCAGCCAGCTACCGCGACCAACAGGCGCAGATGGAGAATCGTCTGGAGAGCATGAAGCTGATGTGGGAACGTGGCGAAGGCGAGGAGGCCCTGCCTGTAGACGAAATCGACGTGGCGCAGGTGGTGAGCCGTATGACGGGCGTACCCGTTCAACGCATGGAGGAAGCAGAGAGCAGTCGTCTGCGCAAGATGGGCGCCACCCTCAAGAGTGCTGTCATCGCCCAGGATAAGGCCATCGACACTATGGTGAAAGCCATCCAGCGCAACCGTGTTGGGCTGAAAGAACCCAACCATCCCATTGGGGCCTTTATGTTCCTGGGACCTACTGGTGTGGGAAAAACTTATCTCGCCAAGATGTTGGCAGAACAGATGTTTGGCTCTGCCGACGCCCTGATTCGCGTTGATATGAGCGAGTACTCTGAGAGTTTCAATACCTCCCGTCTTGTAGGTGCGCCTCCGGGATACGTAGGCTATGAGGAGGGCGGACAGCTCACCGAGAAGGTAAGACGCAAACCCTATTCCATCGTGCTGCTCGACGAGATAGAGAAGGCCAACGACAAGGTGTTCAACCTCCTGTTGCAGGTCTTGGACGAAGGCCGACTCACTGATGGCAACGGCCGTCTCATCGACTTCCGCAACACCGTCATCATCATGACCTCCAATGCGGGAACGCGCCAACTCAAGGAGTTTGGCCGTGGCGTGGGTTTCAATGCGGGCAGTGCTCATGGCAACCTGCTCGACGAAAAGGACAAGGAGTATGCACGCAGCATTATACAGAAGAGCCTGAGCAAGCAGTTCTCGCCTGAGTTCCTGAATCGTCTCGACGAGATAATCACCTTCGACCAGTTGGGCCTCGATGCCATCAAGCAGATCATCGATATTGAACTGAAGTCGCTCTTCAAGCGTGTGGAGGACATGGGGTACCACATACGCATCACTGACAAAGCGAAGGAGTTTGTGGCCGTCAAGGGTTACGACGTGCAGTTTGGTGCCCGTCCTTTGAAGCGTGCCATCCAAACCTACATCGAAGATGGCGTTTGTGAACTGTTGCTGGGCGATTCGCTGACTGCGGGTGCAACTATCGTCATTGGCAAGAACCCCAACAAGGATGAGTTGACCTTTACTTCACAAAGTTAATATAGGTTAATGCGCAAAAACAATTTCATCGGTTGAAATTATTTCATTACCTTTGCAGTTGTTTTTAAAAAGCAAGCCATGATGGCTCAGTTGGTAGAGCAACGCATTCGTAATGCGTGGGTCGCGGGTTCGAGTCCCGCTCGTGGCTCATTCCTATTGTGCGAGATTAGCACATCGGTAGTGCACAGGCTTCCCAAGCCCGGGAGGCGGGTTCGACTCCCGTATCTCGCTCAAGTATTGATAATCAGCAACTTACATCATTTTTCATCATAAAAAACATAGCAAAATACACTATTTTTGCTTACAAAAAAGGTACAAAAACGTGCATAATATGCGCCAAAATACGTAATTTTGTGAGTAATATGTGAGTAAAATTGAGTTGTGAGTAAATTGTGAGTAAAATTGTGAGTAAGTATGAATAGCATCAAGACATACGTTGAAGGAAAATCTCTCAAGGTTTTCTTCATCATTAATTATCACGGAAAGAGATTCCAAGTGTATACTGGTATTTCAAGTACGGTTAAGTTCAGCGGGATGGTCTTCCCGAAGAATGTCCCAAATGCAAGAGCTAAGACGGCTGCACTGGCAAGACTGTTTTCATCAGCGGAAGAATACATCTATATGAACAGTAATCTTCCTGCGGCAAGAATGAAGGATGAATTAAAGGCCATCATCAGCGGAAGAGCTTCGACTGTAGAGAAGAATATCCTCTTCTATATCGACAAGTTCATTAAAACAAAGACCAAGGATAGTACCAAGGAAATATTTCTAAGAACAAAGAGGAGGATTGAAGTTTTCGATGATCATGCAGGCTTCGATAATATCGACAGGGATTGGCTTGAAAGATTCCAGGCGCATGAGCTCATGAAGGGCCGAAAGAGCGGTGGAATAGCCATAGACCTAAGAAACATACGTACAGTTTTCAACTGGGCCATAGACAACGAAATTACAACCAAATACCCTTTCCGTAAGTTCTCAATAAAGACAGAGCGTCAGCGGTACCTGTATCTTAGTGCAGATGAAATGAGGAAGTATCGTGATTTCCCTGTAGAGCCTTTCATGGAAAAGTATCGTGATATGTTCATGCTCGGATTCTACCTAATAGGCATCAATCTTTCTGATCTGCTTGAACTCCCTGCCGACTGCATCAAGAGGGGGCGTATCCAGTACAGACGAAACAAGACCGGAAGACTCTACGACATCAAGGTTGAACCGGAGGCGATGGAAATCATCAAGAAGTATAAGGGAAAGAATCATCTCCTGTGTATTCTTGATGACGGCACGAAAGAATCAAGTTTCCGCAGAACGCTTGGAGATTACTTGAAGAGAATTGGGCCAACAGAGATGAAGAAGAATAAGCGAGGTGCTCTGATCAAGAAGAAAATAAGTCCTCTGCATAAGGACATAGTTTGGTATACTGCAAGAAGAAGTTGGGCAACCATAGCGGCAGAACTCGACATTCCGAAAGACACAATAGGTAAAGCGCTTGGTCATAGCGAGTGGGACTCGTCGACAACTGACCTTTATATTAAATTCGATAACAAGAAGATAGACGAGGCCAACAGAAAAGTGTTGGACGCAGTGAAATAAAAAAACAGGGAGTATGCCCGAAAACAGACATACTCCCGATAAACAATCTTATTAACCTTAAAAACTAACTTATAACAACAATATTCTAATCTGACTTTATCCCGCTGTCGTTCATGGCGATACTCAGGTTCAGGCGGCGATAGTACTGAGATGTACTCTCTTCCGGTCGTATGAACAACAGTCCGTGCTTCTCTATGAAGAACTTAATCTCGTATAGGCTTCCTCTGCCGATGTTGCGGAGTTTCAGTATGTCTTCAAGGCAGAAGAACTTCGTCACAAGGCCGTTGACATCGTAGACTTTATCCCAGTTGAGTACAGAGATGACCCTTCTGGAGAAGCCGCATTCCTCTATGGGTTTCAGCAGGATTTCTGGCGGAGAGAACAGGCTCTCATCCTCTGTGTCGCCGTGACTGAGACGGTAGTCATTGTAATCCTTTTTTAGAGCAGCCATAGATAGCCTTAGCGAGCTGATTTCCTCCTCAAGTTCACTGCTTTCTCTGAGATTTGCGGTTATCTCATCCGTCTGTTCCGTGAACTTTCGCAGCGCCTTTGAGAGAATCTGGTTGACACGTGTGCTTGTAAGAGAGAAGACGTCTGCTATTTCCTGTATGCTCTCCCCATCGATGTACATATCAATAATATCCATTTCACGAGTTGACATGCGCGGTATCATGGCTGCACGGAACAGCGACTTTGCGAGTATGATGGCACTTGGTGTTTTGTAGCTTTTAGCTCCAAGAAGTTCTTTCCTTGTGTCTGCCAGTCGTTCGTTGATTTCGTTCTCCCTGTCTTTCAGTTCCCGGAGCTTTCGGTCGATCATCTCCTCCTTGACAGCGATAAACCTGTATTTCTTGAGATATTTATCTACGTCGTCTGCATTTACGTAAAGGGTGTTCTTGATTCCTATGAAGCCGCCAATGATACCCTCTTTCACGTAGTTGCTTATAGTCTGCGGAGTTACGCCAAGAGCTTCTGCCGCCTTGTTTCTTGTCATTGTTCTCATAATCGTTCTTGTTGATTATTTAAGATTGAACCATACTTTTTACTTTATCGCATGCTTCATCCATAATCTATACAATTTATGACATTAATATTATTTTCTAAAAAGGCTCAGGCACACTCACATCGAAGTCTCCCCTCTGCCACTACTATTATTGTATGTTACTTTTTACCCATTACCATTTTTCTCTCAATTTTCTTCTGATTAGAACCACTTTTTGCCTTCGAAATCTGACTCTTGATAGTCTTGTATTTGTTGGCACATCTTAGTTGCCCTTTTCTGTATTTTGCAGAAATGACAATGAGCGTTCCGTCTGCTGCACGAAAACTCTGATTGTTTGTACACAAGCACGCATCAACGTTCGCCTCCGTGCATTGGATTATCTTTTGTACTGCTCCAGACTTGACGAGAGAATTGACGGCTTTTCTCGCCTGATACAACGTACCGTTAATGTCTTGTGCCATCTTGGCGTTGGAGTAACTTCCGGTGTACTTCTCATCGAATGGTTTCTTCAACATACGAGCTTCCATCTTTCGGGCGTTGCGTACACTTTTAATCGAGTGCCCGTTAACAGCTCTACCATGCGTATTGATGACTTCTTCGATAATATTAATCTTGTTACTCACGACAACCTTGCGCACAAGACCCTTAAGGTTCGGTAGGCTGAGTTTGCTTATTTCCCCTCTTCTTGTCTTGTAGCTATAATTGTAACTCTCGTGAATCTTGTTCGCTATGATTCTTCTCACACCGAACTTGTTCGTATCTATACGGCAATAACCGAACTCAATAGCAGAATTCAGGTATCGCTTGAAATCCTTCTTGTTGAAACCAAGAGCATTCGCTGCCTGGTTTGTTGTTCCGAAATGAAGGTCTGAAGAACGGAACAGGAACTTTATCTTAAGGGCAAAGCAAAACGCCACCAAACGATTTTCATCGCTCAGTGCAATCTGTGCCTGCTTAATTCCTATTCTGATATTTTTCATTACCTCATTTAAAATTAAAAACTCCAACGAACCAGAGGTAGAGGTTAGTCCGTCGGAGTTTAAATTTTGGCATATATTATCGCTCATACGGTTGCCAATCCGAATAGCGTTTATGATTCCTTTCGTACTTACTACTCAGCCTCTACACCTTTCACTTGCATTGCAAAAGTACAATATCTTTCTATTCTGTGCAAGTGTTTAGTTTATAGTGTAAACCAAGCTCGTTTAAGTAAAAAATATGTACAAGCATTTTTAATACACTGCTGCATATATCGTTTTCACGTGAGATGAAATTATAAAATCGAGAGATTAATTAAAGTAAGTAAAAATAACTTTTAACTTATTTTAGTATTATGATGTGCTTTTCAATGTGTTTTCATGATTTTTTTAATAAAAATCCGCCTATCCGTAAGTATATAAGCGGCTATGGCGTTACTATTTGTCTGTATCGAATCGAAGTCCTTGTTTTTCCTCCTCCTGGGAAGAGACATCCTTCTTCAGAAGGTAATGTATGTGTCCGTCATAATTAAATTCGGTAACGAACCGCCTCCCTCTCTCTGACATGTAGTTGAGAATGTCTGTGAGGTTGTTGAACTCAATCTTCCTTCCTACGTCGTTCTGTAACGTGGGTCATTTTCGTCAACTTCATCCCAAGTCGCAGGTACACCATCGAACTTTTCTTTCTCTTTGTTTTCTGGTGCGTACTTTTCCCTTAGCGCATGAACGTCGTTTGTCATTCTCCATACCTTGAAGAACAATATTATGTTCAATATTGCGCACACGAACACTATTGTATAAATAAAACCTTCCATAATCTTAATGTTTAAATATTATACTTCGATTCCGTTATCAGCAAGGATCTTCCTGAGAAGACGAATCTCACTGTCTTTTGACCTTATTGTTTCATCCTTGGCATTGATGATCTGAATGAGCTGCGCATTTTTGTCTTTAAGCAACACCTCTTCCCGCTCTTTGGCTATTTCTGATCCAGTTTCGATATTCTGGTTGTTATGATGACCAAACATGCTCGCTATTACAGATGTCGGCGAGTTCGGGTTGTCTTTTGTATGCTGGATAGCTTGCTCTATTTGCGATTTTATCAGGTCATCGCTTATGTGAATGCCTGGATAGCAACCAGACATTCTGTTCAGCTCTCTCGTCTTATCCTCCAACTTCTCTGGTAAGTACATTGGTCCGATGCCGGTTTCGAGCCATTGGTCGTTAACTAACAATGAGTGCCTCATCTTTCTTATGTCCACCTTGGTGATAGCAACCATGCCGTCGAGCTTCCTGCCGATATTGCTTATACCGGTAATCTTCATGAACTGCTGCTTATTAAGCTGTTCGCACCTCATTACTTCCTTCAGTCTTTCTTGTAGTCCTGCTACACGGTTTTCTGTTACAGCCATACGCTTTTAGTTTTAAATATGTAACTAAAACCGCCTAAAATGCTAATAAATGTTAATGGTACAAGAAAAACGTGTAAATTTCTTGGTGATTACATGAAATTCATGTACCTTTGCGCTCGTTGACGGTCAAGTAACCAACAAAGCCGTTACAAACGGAGGCTTGAGCGACCGAAAGTACGTACTTTACATTGACACTGCAAATATACGACTTTTTTTCGTAAACCTCCAAATTTTAGACGAATTATTTAAGTAACAAAGATGAAAAAAGTTGCAAGAATAACAAAACAGGACATATTGGACATCAAACCAGGAAAATTTGAAGTCTTTCTGCTTGAGTCCGCAAGAGCAGTTCGATCGGCAGTTACATACGCATATCAGCTTGCTCAATACGAAGATTTGCCGAAAGGGGTTCTTAAATACTCAACATCGGCAGATTATAAGAACCATACAGCGATTATCACCGCTGTTCCGGTTGAGAAGTAAACTTAAATATGTAAGTCATGAACGAAATCGTATTTCGTGGTACAAACGACCAAGCTATGACAAGCAGCTTGTTGGTGGCTAAAGAGTTTGGAAAGGTTCACGCAAAGGTAATGCGTGATATTGAAAACTTAAATTGCTCAGAGGAATTTCGACTTGCCAATTTTGGCAACTCCTCTTTTAAGAACGAGCAAGGCAAAGAGTTTCCGATGTTTACAATGACTAAAGATGGCTTTTCATTCTTGGTTATGGGCTACACAGGAAAGAAGGCTGCTAAGTTTAAGGAGGCGTATATAAATGCTTTCAATAATATGGAAGCGCAGATCAAGGCTTCTAAAAAGCCAAAGTCTCAGCTTGAAATTCTTCAGATGTCAATTAATCAACTCGTAGAGCAAGAGCATCGCCTATCAAGTGTTGAACGTGATGTTGCAGAAACAAAGAAGGAGATTGCCGAAATGAAGCAGGAGCGTATTGAAAATAGAAAGCTTCTTTTAGATGCTGAAGTATCTGGCAACAATGTTCCTGAGATTTCGATGCGCAACAAGATTCGTAGGCTGGTTAACCAATATGCAGCTGCAACAAATACAAGTCAGCGTGACATTTGGCACGATATCTACAATAATTTATACTATGCTTATGGCATTAGTATTAATTCGTACAAGGATAAAGATTGCAAAACGAAACTTGATATTGCCGAAAAGCATGGCTTCCTTGGAAAGATGTTAGATATTGTATCGAAGATTGTTGAATACGTTAATAAAAAATGAGATATGGCAGGAAAAGAAATTTTTGCAAATATAGCTTGCTTTGGAAACAAATTCTTTCATTCTATATATATGTTGAGAGATTCCAAAGAATGCGAAGATGTAGAGAACAAAATGTTTGATTCGTTAAACATTGGTTCTGTAACTGATAACAATGTGTCTGTGAGAACTTCCACTATTACGACACAAGATGAAGGTAAAAATCCCGTAACTCGTGATGTGGTTGTACTAAACGCTAATGATTCCTGTGATAAGGAAATAGAAGTGTTTCTTACTAAGCAGGACTGTATAGAGTTGATGGCGTACCTTTCAGCAGCAACGTTTGCATTAAGAGATTAAGCCTATGCCTCGCAAGAAAGTATCAGTAGAGCCTGTCGAAAAGATATGGCTCTCTACAAAGGAGTTCGCCAAGTATATCGGTATGAGTACAGGATATATACACGAATTGAGAAAGAGCGGTCAAATCCGACATTGTATGATAGGCAACACAGCGTTTTTCTTGAAAACAGACATAGATAAGATGCTGGAGGAGCATAGGGTGTTCTGAAAAGTATGAAAAAGCAACAAATAATAATTAGTTTATAGGTGTTTGAAAGTTAGTGTTAGAATGTTGCCCGTGAGGGCATGCTTAAAATCTTTTGTTGTCGGCAGCGGCCGAAACGGGACTGGTAAGTTGCATTGCCAGTCCCCACATGGACACATAGCTCAGTGGAGTAGAGCATTTCCATCCTAATGAAATGGTCGCAGGTTCGATTCCTGCTGTGTCCTCAATGTTTGCTTAATTGATTTTTGGATGCAAAGCTAACGTCCTTTAAGCTTATAAAGTAGGTAGCTCGGGCAACTACAATCTTGCATTTTTTTAAACAACAGCAAACAATAGCTCTTTGACTTAATGATTGACAACATAGTATGCGTGGAAAAGAAGTAGCCGGATAGCGCGTTGAGCGCCGTGACCTGGCGAAAGGACGCACGACATACGAAAATCCAGCTAATTTCTGCATTAAGTAGTATGACGAACCGCATCGGAAAGAAGAATTGTCTATGTAGGCACATACGAAAATAATGCAGTCTGGTGAATATATTATAATGAGTTAACATCACTCGTAGTTCATATATTCAAAGAGGCACGTGGTGTACGAATGTCACGGTTAGACAACCCAATGATACCTTATCTTATCGTCTGACAGGAATTGGTGTAACTCCAATCGTGTCTCCCACTCTTTTGTTTGTTTTAGAATTTTTAATAAGTTATTATTTATTTTTTACACCACTTATCTGTGAAGAAAGGTGGTGTTTTTACAGCGGAATAGTAGCAGTTGGTAGCTCGTCAGGCTCATATCCTGAAGGTCGGTGGTTCGAGTCCACCTTCCGCAACGAAATTTATTGCACATTTTTATTTTGCTCGTTAATGTCGCCAGGCGTGGCGTTTTTTTAATGAATATTAGTTTTAATGGCTCAGCTCTGTCTGTGAAGACAGGGCTATGTTTTTAACCTTAAAGCAATTAGGTAATGCGCTTGCGCCGCATAGGCGTATAGAGAAGAAGGCTCGATACCTTCTGAGGTTACGAATAGATCATATTTCTATTTTGTAGTTGTTGGTTGTTATTTGAATGGGAACGGAGGTCGCAAAAACGCACGGCCTCCTTCCTTTTTCCAAAACAAGAAAAAGAATGAAAGTAATATACACAATAAGAGTTAAGAAAGAGAATATAAACGAACTCTCCAAGCTTGAGGCCGTAGAGAGAATATTCAATAACGAGAAAGGCCGCATGGTAGTTCTTCTCAAACAGGATTTCACTGACGGAAATAGAGAGGTCGCCGAGAACGACTATATTGTTCAGTGGAAAAATGGGAAATACCAGAGGTTCGGAGCTGTTGCGTTCGATAATCTTTTCAAAACGCCAAGCGAGGAGGGGAAGCAATGGCTATAAAACGGGTAATGAATAGAAAGGTTCACTACGAAGGGCTTGAGTTTGACAGTATAGAAGAGCTTCGCTACTACATTCTTCTCCTCGATGACAAGGATGTATCATGTATTCACAGGCAGGTCAGGCTGTGTCTTATCAAACCTCTGTACGTACTCGTTCCAAAGGCGCTCAAGACAAAAGTAAAGTGGGTCAAACGAAGCCTTGTAAAAGGGCATTACTATACGGCAGACTTTGTTTTCTTCGAGAACGGCAAGCTCGTCATCTGTGATGTTAAGTCAGAATATACGTCTAAGCTTCGCGAGTTCTCCATTACGATGAAGAATTGCATATCGCTTATTGCAAAGCATAATCTCAAGCGACATCACGGAGAATCTAAGGTGATATTCCGAAAGGCGATATACAAGAACAGCAAAACGCTACGTATTGTCAATTATCCTTCGGATGGAGAAAAAGTCATATACGAATAACGTGATTATTTAACCATATACATGACTTCACTTGAATCGTTTTTTTAAAAATGTTTTGGCAGTAGCCGCAGTGATGTGCCTACTGTTTTTTTAATTCATTCAGAAAGCCTATGAAAATTATTATAGCATCATTTCTGCTTACAGTGATCGTGTTCCTGTTCGCGGCTTTTGTGGCAGTTCTTTTTAGAGTCAGTTCTTTTAAAAACGAAGATGATGGAGAAGGAGTTTAGATTCAACAAGAACAATGTGTGTATGAACCATAACGTCATCGAGGTCTGGGAGAACAACAAGAATACAAAGACGAGGGGTGTCATACCAGGGTTCTACATAAAGACAGCCGTCTTCAACGGAAAGTGGATATACGGTTACGATATAACCCTGCATAACGGAGGTATTGGAGAGCCATGTATGCAACGGCCATGCAAAAAAGACTGCAACACTGAGCGTGAAGCTGTATTGGAAGCATGTAAGGAGGTTAGAGAATATCTTCTTGAGCACAAACGGGCATCGAGTCCAGACTACTCTCATCACGAGATAGACAACTATTCTCCGAAACTAATCAAACTTCTTGACGATCTCATGAGGCCAAAAGCTGTTCAGCTAAGTTTATTTTAAACATTAAAGATATATTTATGGAGAAGTTAAAATGTAATTCAGGCAATTTCTATATTGTCGCTGTAGCTGTCGTTGAAGACAATGATGGCGAAGTGAAAAAGGTTCGTAAGACTATTGTTGTCGAAGCGACATCTTTTGGTGACGCAGAGCTCAAGGCGTCAGATTCTATGAGCGATTACAGCGTTGGCGATGTTGATGTACTCAATATAACTCCTGCCGCATTCAGCGAAGTTTACTCTTCCTGTGATAGCGATGACGACAAGTTCTACAAGGGAACCGTAGACTACATCACCTTGAACGAGAATACAGGAAAGCCAAAGAAAACAAAGCAGTCGATGCTAATCCAGGCAAACTGCCTCAACAGGGCAACCAGTTATCTTGACGAGATTATGCGTGGTTCGATGGTAGACTACTCTTCTGTTTCTGTTTCTGAAACTCAGATTTTTGACAGTTTCTTTATTAATAAAGTGAAAGCCAATGATCAACAGGGATAGTTTGCAGGCCGTATTCATGCGCCTCACACCACAGGTAGCAGAGGCCGTAATGCGAAAGAGGAAAGAACATAAGTGTCTTATGGATCTTACGAGAAACAACTCTCTTATTGTTCAACAACGAGCCATCTTTCTTAACTACATATCCGGAGAGGGCAGACGAAAGTTCGTCATACCAACTGTTGAGACCGATGCAGACGGAAGACAGAAAGTTGTCGATAAGATTTCGTTCAAATACATTGACCAGAAATGAAACACGCCTGTATGAGCTGCTTCTGGCGAGGTCAGTGCGACGACAAGAAGTCTGGACGCACATGGGAACACACGTGCGAAAGGTGGGAGTTTAGATATGAAAGTGATTAATTTTTAAATTTTAGATAAAATGGAAAACGAAAACAACGGATATGAAGTCATGCAAGTTAGTCATGATCAAAGTATCATCCAGATTGATGCAGTAGAGCGCGCAAATGTTGATTCTCAGGTTGCTACGGCAAAGCAATATCCAAGAGATCTTGCAAGAAGTGTAAACAACTCAATCGCTATGGCTACGATGGACTATGCGACCGCGCAGAGTTGTGGTTATGCACTTCCTCGTGGCGGAAAGCCTATTACTGGACCGAGTGTTCACCTTGCTAAGCTTATTGTAAGTAATTGGGGGAATATGAGAGCGGAGGCAAAGGTTGTTCAGATTACCGATAAGCAAGTTATCAGTCGTGGTACTTGTTGGGATTTGGAGAATAACGTCGCTACAGCCTTTGAGGTAAGACGTTCTATTGTAGGTAAGAACGGCAAACGCTTTACTGATGACATGATTACCGTTACAGGCAACGCAGCAAACTCTATTGCTTATCGAAATGCGGTGTTCTCTGTTATCCCAAAGGCTATAACTGATAAGGTATATCAAGCTGCTCAACACTTCATTACCGGAGATTTGTCAGACGAGGAAAAGCTCGTTGCAAGACGAAAGAAATGCATCGATTTCTTCAAGGATGAGTATGGTATCAACGAGAAGGAAGTTATAATGCTCTGTGGCAAGCAGACGGTCAACCAGATTAAGGCGGATCAAATTGCCCTTTTGCTTGGTATTGCCCAGTCACTCAAGGATGGTGACACAACGGTCGACGAACTGATGAAGCCATACCGAAAGGAAGAGAACAAGAATAGTATCACCGCTATGGCCGCTGATGCTGCAAAGGCCGATGCCGCAAAGAAGGAGGACAAGAAATGATTACTTACAATGTAGAACAGCGAAGCTTAGAATGGCATAGGATGCGATGTGGATGCATAACTGGTTCTAAGGTTGCCGATATCATGAAGTCTGGTCGTAAGAAAGATGAGGTTTTTTCCGACACGGCAAAATCGTATCTCTTCCAGGTTGCAGGCGAACGTATGTTTAACCCGACGTTTCTGAACGACGATGGAATCTTTCAAGACTACATCGACCAAGTTTCTGTCAACACTAAGGCTATGCAGTGGGGAGCCGACCAGGAGGATGCTGCGAAATCTTTATTCATGCAGATGAACTTTCCAAAAGGAGAGATGGCGGAGCTGTCGTCTTGCAAACACGACACAATACCTTACTTCGCAGCTTCTCCTGATGGTGCAATATATGGTCGTGATGGCGGAGATATTAAGATTATTGAGGTCAAGTGCCCAAACATCAACACATATATGAAGTACCGAACTCTCATTCACGACGCAGCTTCGCTCAAAGAAACAGAACCGAAGTACTACTGGCAGATGATGGCTGAGATGAGTTGTACTGGAGCCAAAAGCGGAATATTCATCGTATATTGCCCTTGGCTTTCAAAGCCCATTCACTGGGCTGATATTGAAAGAGTAGAGGATGATATCGAACTCATGGAACAGAGGGTAATCCTCGCAAACGATTTTATTAACAAAATCATAAATAGTTAAATGGATATAACAGGAAAAATTATCGCAGTGTTGCCGACAAGAAGCGGCACATCTGCTAAAGGAACCCAATGGAGCTCGCAGACTGCCGTCATAGAGACTCACGAGCAGTACCCAAAAAAGGTTGCTTTCGATGTTCTTGGTGAAAAAATCACAGAATTTAACTTGCAGGTTGGTGAGGAAGTCACTGTATCTTTTGATATCAATGCCCGTGAGTTCAATGGTAAATGGTTCAACTCCGTAAATGCTTGGAAGGTCGTTCGCGAGCAGGTTCCTTCGCATGGTGGCTACAATGCGAATTCTCAGTCATGCGCCCAGGAAGCACAGGCGGCTCAACCGTCAGCTATGGTTGGTGCAGCTAACCCGATGAATCCTCTAAATCCGTTTCCACCAGCACAGCAGCCAGGAACGCCGGCAGGAAAATCAGACTCTTTGCTATTCTGACCTGGAATATAAGCTAAAACTGATTAAAGATACATTTAATGCTGTAATAGTATGATGTATAACACAAGCAACCCTCTTGAGGCGCATAACTTGAGGCTTCGTGTAGACAAGCTTATAGAACACGGAGAGATGGTAGAACTGATAAGCAAGAAGCCACGGTCACTCAAGGCCAATGCTTATCTCCATACCATCCTCTCCTACTTCGGCTTGCAGACAGGCAACACGCTCGACGAAGTTAAAAGTTACTACTTCAAGAGGGTTGTCAATAGCGATCTGTTTGTTAGGCACAAACACGATGATATTCTTGGTGACGACAGAATATATCTTCTGTCTACCACAAAGCTGACACAGGAAGAACTTTCGCTTGCCATAGACCGTTTCCGAAACTGGTCTGCCGACAAGGCTGGTATCTACATTCCGTCGTCAGAAGAATATATCGCACTTCTTCACATACAGCACGATATTGACAATGCTAAAAATTATCTCTAAGCAAATGATATTACCAAAAAAGATAATAAATAAGTCTGACGAGTTGTTCCCATACAACAATGAGGCCCATAAGGCATTTCTGATGGGAGCCGCAATGGCACTTGGATACGACCTGTCCTACTTTCAGATCGACGAACAGCCTTGCTGTGATGATTACCCCTGCAAGGAAGCTCTCGAAGCATGGCTTGCATACAAGAAAGAAAAACATCAGACTTACAAGCCACGTGGGTTAGAAGCTCTTAAAAAAAAACTTCTACAGTTGTCAAACGGAAATCCTGAATACGCAAAGGTGATCGTTGAGTATTCTATGGGAAACAACTACACTGGGTTGTTCGCTCCTAAAACAAATTGTGTAAACAGTTATGAACAACAGCAACGAACTTTCAACAAGATTAATTCAATCCTTGCCGACTGAATATAGTCAAGCGGTATCAAAGTATGGTGAACAATATGCGCTATTCCTGGAGAAATATCCTACTCTGCAAAATCGCAAGGACGCTATAACTTCTATATACGATTCTGTCGATAGAGGCGGAATGTCCTTTGTTGATGTTGATAAGTACTTCAAAGATGGTGCAAGCGAGTTCTGGATTAAGGTAATGCTAATCGACTTATTTATGGTCGTTGGAGCTATCGACTCAACTACTTCTTACCAGTTCAAGGCTATGGCACAGCGCATCAGACAAGAATACTATCACCTTACTCCAAGCGAGCTTACCAGATTCTTCTACGAGTTTTCTATGGGCGAGTACGGAGAAATCTATGTCGGCAAGACCGTGAATCCTCAGATACTTTTTATAGCTCTCGAAAAGTATATGTGCAAGGTATACGAAAAGAGAGCCGAAATTGACGGACAGAGAAACCGCGACAAGCAGAAGATAGAGGATGAGAAAGCTAAGATGAACGCTATATCCTACGAAGAGTATTGCTTGAGGAAAGGCGTTGATCCGAAAGAATCACCTCTTGAAGAAATGAAACAAAAACTTGAAAAAGAATCGAAACGTAATAAAGATGGAAACTCCAGGAAAATGCAGTGAATGGACGAGGAGAAGATGTAAGCATTGCCCTCCTCTTTACGGCGCATCAAATGTGTGCGCAGAATGTGTTGAAGAACAGTGTTTTGAACCGAACGCTTTTTATTACACGAGTAAATTGCGTGATAATTATGAATGCGATGACGAAGAAGACACTTAGACAGCTTAAGAAAGAGTGACTGTCCGCGCACCATGATGCCACTTTAGAGCAGGCTTTCGACGCAGGGGCCTTCGCAGAGACATGGCTGTGGTGCAACAAAACCAAGTAAATTTTATAATTATGACACAGAAAGAACGTATTGAGAACACTACCACAAAGCAGGCGGTAGTGTTCATAGGTATTTATTCTTGGGTTATCGTCAGAAACATGGGAAGAGCAATCAATAAGGCAGTATACAGACTTCCCTGGATCTTCATAACACTAACGGTTATCATTTCCTTTATCGTTAGCTTTGTCCTTATCTCCAAGGCACGTGCCGAGCGTGACAGATACGATAAGGATATGGAGCATATATCTCAACAACTCGACAGCTACAAGGCTGTTTACGATAAGTAATTTAATCACGAAGAAATGAGAAAATACAAACATACAATTTTTGTGGTGTTCTTTGTCGAAATGGAGGTCTGATATGCAGTGGAAACCAAACAGATCAAAACCGTTAATAGCAGGTATCCCTCTTAAAAGACCATCGCAGGAACAGGTCAACAAGGCTTACATGCTTTTCTACTCCATGATAGGAGGTTTCGCCTCTGTGGTACAGACACAGATTACTGATGTATACAACTATGCGCGACAGGATAAAAAACTGTTCCGCATGGAGGCAAAAAAGCGGCTTACGGAGGCGAAACGATGTTCCGACGAACTTGTTGAATCTTTCATGTTCTACATGGGAAAGATTGGCATGCAGCAGATATGGCTCGACCTCACAGATGCTATCGAGGAGGATGTTAGGATCGATATACAGAAATGCTTTTACGCTATCGATAACCAGTTCTTGAAGTTCAGTATTAAGCAGCATAAACTCTACACACTCATTCTCATGGCAGAGATTTTATCAAGAATGCTTTGCAAGTCTGTGGATGAGTTCTCATCCGTTATGCAGAAGAACTACGGTATGACAGCATTTACCGTTGGAAGACGGTTCACTGTGCCGGTCAAGGGTGTTTATGCCAGGATACGCAACGTGATGGAACTTCTTTATCCTGTTTCTGTAGACAACAATGTGTTTTCGGAATGCAAAGACAAGTTTAATCTTGGCTTCGAGATTATAGGTCTTAAAATTCTTGATTGCCATCGTGCCGACGAAGCCTTATCAAAGGCATGCAAACTTAACGGCGTTAATATAACACCAGACGGGTCTGATAAGAAAAATACAATCGTCAACACCGGCACACCTTGGAATGATGCTCAGATAAGGGCGCTTACTATAGGGTTCCCGGATTCTCCTACAAAAGAAGTCGCACATATTGTAGGCCGCAGCGTTTATGAGGTTAACAAGAAAGCTAAAGAGCTTGGATTGAAAAAATCTCCTAAATACCTCAAAGTAATAAGAACAGCAAACCTTAAAAAGAAAACAAAATGAAAAAGATTCCAAAGTTATATACAAAGAATAATAAAGGTCGTTACGAGGAATACAAGATTCCCGAACTTGATGTGTCAAAGAGTCTGTATTGCAAGATTAATGGACACTATCGGCCAGTGAGCATGAATTTTCAGAACGAGTTACAAGAGGGTGTGTGGGTTGTCACCCGCCACCGTTCTTGCACAGAATATATCCTTGGAACTTACATTCGTGAGTGCTTCCATCTTGACAAGGCTTCGGATATCGAACGTTTCCCTCTTTCCAAAATGGGACACATAAACAAAGTGTGTGACCGTATCATAGACGAACTGAAACTTGGAAATGCCGATTTCAGACCAATGACTAACAATGAACTTATAAAATCTGTTGTTGGGCTTGTATACAATATTAACGAGGAGGATAGCTTATGATGTCAGAAAAGCAATATCGAGTAGCCAGAAAGGGTATTGTCGAGCAAATTAAGTTAGCTCATAATCTACACTGCGTCAACATTGCTAATAAGCACAGAGCCGCGTTAAAGAAGTTGGAGATGCGTTTCTTAAAACCAGACGCAACAGGTTGTTTTGATTGGCGAGCACGAGTATCGAGTAGTCGTTATCATATATAAATTATCGAGATTATGGAAAGAAAGATCGGAGAAACCTTTGAGTTTAAAGGAAAAACTTATGAGGTAGTGGAACTACCTGAGTACTTTTGTGCGTTTTGTGATTTAGAAAAAGAATGCTACAGCAAAAGGAGTTATTTAGAAAAAGTAACCGGAACTTGTAGCCCGAATAACAGAAAGGATACACGTAGCGTGTGTTTCAAAGAAATTAAAAAAGATATGGAAATAAAAGATAATCAACTTACTATCAATATCCCTGATGGGATGGAGATAGATGTAGAGAATTGCGACTTTGATACTGGCGTTATCAAGTTTAGAAAGAAAGAATTGCGTTATGAAGATATAGAGAATTCTTTAGATCTTGAAGGAAACAGAACAGGCATACCTGTTGATGATAAAAATGCTTTCAAACTCTGTGCTACTGATCGCCTTATGAATATAGCAAGATATTACAATGGCGATTGGAAGCCTGATTGGAAAAACCCAGATAGCTTAAAATTTTCTATTTGGTACGATACTCTTAGAGAAAAATATGATATTGAATATTGTGGTGGTTCTGTTAGAAACGATGTCTATTTTAAGAACAAAAACGATGCGCAGGCAGCCATCGACAACCCTAACTTCCGCAAAATCTTGGATGCAATTTTCAAAAACTAAACAATACGATTATGGGAAAAGAAATTAATATAGCGGAAATTCTTAAATATAAACCGCAAGGAACTAAATTGTACGACTGGTTGTATAATAGAGATGTAGAGTTAGATACAATCAGTACTACAGATACAGAAACAGTAGTTTGGTGTACAAATGAGACCGATAATAATACTACTTGCCATCGTGGTTATTCCGAATTTGGTACTGTAAGAGTATGCCCTGATGGTTTACAGATTCTTCTTCCTTCAAAAGAAATGCGTGACTGGCGCAAATTCGATTGGAAGAAAGGTGATGTCTTGGTTAGCAATGATAGTGATAGCCATATAATCTTTAAGGGTTTCTCAAAAGATGATTATACTATATTTGAAGGTAAACACTGGATTAGTGTAAGTAAAAAGAGACATATATCTTGTTTGAATATGCAGAATACACAAAACTATCATATTGAAGATAACAAAGAAGTTGCTCAAACCTACATCAATACCATCGAGGAAAAATTGGGTGGCAAACTCAATCGTGAAACTTTGGAGATTGAAAAACAGCCTGAGTTCAAGGATGGGGATATAGTGGTATATGGAGAATCAGTTGCAATATGCCGAAAGATTTATAAGGACACCCTTTATTTCTATGTTTCTATAAATGATATATTCGGATTATTGTTTAACGAACATGTGGTATCATCTGAAGGGTATAGATTTGCCACAGATGAAGATAAACAGCGTCTCTTTGAAGCTATCGCAAAAGAAAATAAGGCTTGGGATGATGAGAAGAAAGCCATTGTTGATTTGAAGCCGAAGTGGACTCCAAAGCCATTTGATAGAGTAGTAACAAGAGTTGATAATGATGCTATATGGACTGCTAATATTTTCAGTCATATTGATTCGTATGGAGAATATAATACTATTGGTTGTGTTGGTGGTTATCCTTATTGTATTCCTTACAATGAAGAGACTGCAAAGCTAATTGGTACTACTAAAGAATGGAAAGAGTGAGAAGAAACTCATGGTTGTTATTACACAAAAAATAGGTCTTAGATTGGACGAGTGATTTAGGAGATTTCTGTAATAATCATCCGTCCAATCGTTATACTTATAACATTTATTTAATAATGTGTAAATTAATTGGTTTGTTATGATAGACGATAAGAAAATAAAAAGTGCAGCTCAAGGATATTGTGATGCTACTTATGGCACTATCGATGATAGTCATTTCATAGCAGAAGCTTTTAGAAAAGGTGCTAAGTGGGCTCTTAATGAGTTTTTGAAGGAATTGTTTCACCCTGCTAGCGAAGTTCCACGTAATGACAACGGAAAGGTTCTTGCGTTCTCAAAAGAATTCGGTAATAGAAAACTCTACAACATGAACGCTATGCTCGATGAGACTACTTGCAATACATATAAAGAAATGTGGGAAGAGCAAGTCAATATATTCAAATTTTCTGATTGGATATTCGTAGATGAATTGTTAGACTTGATTACGAAAGGATGAAACCATGATTAAGGAAGTAAAAATGTACTCTGTTGTATGTGACAGATGCGGAAAAACTTTTTGTGAAGATGATACTACAATCACTGGAGCGGATAAAAAATCTGCAAGATGCTACGCTATTGAATCAGGATGGAAAGAGATTGGCGATAAGCACTACTGTCCAGATTGCTGCAAGTTTAATGATATATTAAGCCAATATGTTTAAAAGGAAATGAGTATGAAAGAGCTTAAAGTTGGAGAATATTTTAATTACTGTGGCAAAAAATACATTGTTGTTGAAGATGCAACAGGAAATTGTTGGAATTGTGCATTTGCGTGTCCCAGTGGATGGTGTGCTAATGGTACGCTAAAGTGTAAAAATCACAAGTGGAATGTTTTGAACAATCGACTATATTGGGATTGGATTCAAAGAGAACGTTCTGATAATAAATGTGTAATCTTTAAAGAAGTTAAGGAGTAAGTCGTATGAAACAAAAATTATTAAATATAAAATATAGATTAGTCGCTTTGTGGTGGCTATTGACAAGAAAGAACTACTACCTGTTGTCTTACAAAGGCAGACAAAGTGGATACTTGGAAAGCTATAATGTAGTAATTCCAGAGTTCGTCGAATGGGTAAGAAAGAAACATGACGTTCCTACAAATCATGAGATAATAATGGATTTGAAAGCTATCGGCAACCTCTGTAGAAGTACAGACATCCTTGCCTATAATGAGATAAATGCATTGATTGAGAAACTTGAAAAGTAAAGAGTATGACAAAAGAAGAATTTGATAAGAAGGTTGCTAATGAGAGAAATACTCTTTGACTTCGTTTAATTCCATTGTATCTTTATCCTTCATTGCCTATAGGTATTACTCTAACATCTATTGAGGGAGAAGAGATTATATTTAATGGCTCAAACATTGATACAGATATTAGATTCGGATGCATTGCATGGGGTATTAAACCTAAGAAAGATTAATTAATCACTTTAAATAATTTATAATATGACAGGAAATAACGAATATTTGGCAAACGGACATTTTGGTTTCGGTAATGTCATTAAGTTTTTGAAAGATGGAAAAGCTTGCCGTCGTAGTGGTTGTAATGGTAAGGGACTGTTTATCGTAAAGCAAGTTCCTTCTCATATCACTGGTGAAATCATACCAAATATGCAGTCACTCCCTCAGTCTGCAAAGGACATCTTGATGAAACGTGATAATCCTCACATTGATTACACAAATCAGATGTTGATTATCAATCCTGATGGCAGAGCAGACTCATGGGTTCCATCATCTTCCGATGTATTTGCGGAAGACTGGGAAGTTGTAGTTGAGTAACTAACCACCCTCTCCTGTAAAAGGGAGAGTGTAAAAATAAGATAATATGAGATTAAGTGAATTTAGAGCAGGTACTATCTTAGTTGATGGTTATGGCAAAGTGTTTATCCATGATGGCTTTATTAACGCTGATGGATATGGCGTTATAATTGGTGAGGATTCTGATGGAATGATTCAGAAATCAAATGGTATCGGTAATTGGATGAAAGGCTACTTGAGAGAAGCAACTTCACAAGAAGTCATTGAGTTTTTCGCTAAGGTTCGTAAGGCGCAGAAGATTATCAATTACTAAGAGGATAAGCAATGAGTAAAGAAAAAGCTATAGAGTTAATCAAGGATGTTAAACATAGTTTATTTTTAATGAAGAGTATGTTGTATATTAGAAATGAAGATACCCTTGTAGAGAAAATGGACTTAAATATTCAAAAATGTGATAATGCACTTAAAGAGTTGGAGGATTTAGTATGACAAGAGAAGAAGCAAAACAGCTATTGCCTATTATTCAGGCATTTGCAGAAGGAGAGATAATTGAGTGTAGAACCAAGCCAGGCACTATAAGCGCAGGTATTCCGAATGAATGGACTGAAATAAAAGAAATTGGTTTTTGGAATGGTATTGAGTATCGAATCAAGCCAGAGCCTAATTATCGCCCATTTAAGGACGCAGAAGAGTGTTGGCAGGAAATGCAAAAACATCATCCGTTTGGGTGGTTGAGTGGCGATAAATGCTTCTATAACATAGTATCTGTTAGCAATATAGATGTGAGTATGGCAAACGTTAGTGGTGATATTATAATATTAAATTTTAGTGATGTTATGGAAGACAACACCTTTGCCGACGGGACTCCTTTTGGAGTAAAAGTGGAGGAATAATATGGCTTGGTGTTTTTGCGATAAGACCGAGATTAAAACAAAAAAATATGGAAGATTTGTTTACAAAAAAAATAGAAGCTGCGATAAAATTGCTTCAATCAACATGCAAAAATGAAGTCGTGGTTTCGGATATTTCTACGAGGAGAATGGTAACACATACATCATTGAGAATCGTCAGAAAGAAAGTATGCTGAACCGAAATGTCACTTATCCAGTAGAACCAAATACCGTCTGCCAATTCACAGGGCTGAAAGATAGATTAGGCATGTACATCTTTGAGCACGACATGATACATATTGTATGATTTAACTATGCTGCCGAAGTGATTTGGTCAGAAGGTTGCTATGCTTTTATGGTGGTCTGCGAGAATAAACATTCTTATTGTCTTCACAGTGTTATAAAATCTTATAAGATAGAAAGAATTGGTAATAAGTTCGATAAGGAGAAATAGATTATGAAAAGTATATTCTCTATGTTTGCTTATTGGGATAGAGTACATCAATTCCAAGACGGACATATCAAAGTGGAAAGAAATCTTGCTTGGAGAAGAAAGTATCTTCATGTTCGTAATAGTAATAAACAATTAATATTTTAGTGTATGAAAGAAGAAACAAGAAAAGTTGTAGTTCTCGATTGGGAAGATAAAATCAAGCTACAACAAGTTATCAAGGATTTGAAAGAAATTGCTGATACCTATCAAAGCCCCTGCAAGGAGCTTACTGGCATCAACAATACACTTTACTATCTCAAAACGATTGAGGAGAAAATTAATTAGCGTATGGAGAAACGAATAATTTTAGACGAACAAGATATTGACGAATTTCACGAGGATGCAGCGATTCTACGCTGGGTATACGACTTAATGACGAAAGAGTATCGTATAAGTGAGCACTCCAAAAATATGCCACGTTTTGCTAGAATAATTAATAAATTAAAGCAATTATAGCTTATGAAGATTAGGTTGGCTAAAAAGATATGGGCTAGGTCGATAGATAGATTATCGCCATATTGGTCTATCAAGCTGTTACAATGTAAGATTGATAACAGAATGTTTCAAGCAGCAAAACGGGTCACGAAATGGGAAGCTAATAATTTAAAGAACAGATTAGAAAAGCATGTTCGTATTAATCCTTCTCAAGCTAAGGAAATTAGAAGAAGTGTAGAATTATTAAACTGTTCCCCAAGCGACTTGCTGAGTGCTGCGAAACAACAATTAAAAAGAAAGAAGAAATGGAAAAGAAAGTTTTGACCCTCACCGTCAGCAAGCAATGGTTCGACATGATTGTTGCTGGAGAAAAGACAGAGGAGTATCGGGAAATAAAACATTGTTAAATTATAAAGAATATGATTAATCTTGACTTCTACCAATATCCTCGTGGCAATAACGATGGAGGTAGATTAGGCACCGACATTTGCCCGACCGTGACAATCAACGCATGGCAGCAGAATGTGTTTCTGATTAAAGAATATGAATGAAATCTGGATTGATTACCACGCCACTTCCGTAGCCGGAATTTACTGGAATGTGTCGCCAGATTTCCAAAGGCCACCGTTGGAAGGATTAAGCCGATGTATCAAGGCGGATAATCATGCTCCAGGAATTTTGATTGAATACGAATAATGTATGTTAAGAGCAAAAGCAATATCCATAATGGTGAAGATGGTAGAGCAGACCTCTATATTCCAGAACATGCAAACTAAAGGTCTGATAAACCCTCGTTCACTACACGGCGAATGTTTCACCCTTACGTCTGCAATGGGATTAGGGGGGGGGCAAACACCAATAATAGTTAAGGTATATGAGTGATATAAAGCGAATCGGTAATTTGTTCTACGGCGAGTTTCGTAGTGGCTTTGGTGGAAATGTGATAGGAGTTGGAGGCATAAGTGTTGCTATAACGACTCTTGTTACAAGATACGGAGGCTTACAAATCCTAATAGAATATGACTAACATCATCATTTATCAGCGTTGTGGCGACCGCGACAAGGAAGCCTATTCGTTCAGTCGGTGCAGCGTTTATACAATCCCTGCCAACCCGATGAGCGACCGCATACAAAGAGTAATTTTAGAATACGAATAAAACAAAGACAACATGATCACAAAACTCAATTTCACTGACCGCACCATCAAGAGCTATGCCATCCGCAAGCTCACGCCAAAGGAGTGTTTTCGCTTGATGGGTGTTCGCGATAACGTAATCGGAACGATGCAGAGCAGCAATGCCCAAGCAGCTGAACGGCTGCCAGGTTGGAAGGGCAAGGGAAATCCCGAAGACATGGCCATATCTGCCTCACAGCAGTACAAGCAAGCCGGAAACAGTATAGTCGTTGACGTGTTGGCACACATCTACGAGCAGCTTTTCTACCCTGCTCCACCCAAGCCATGCCCATTCACGCAGCTCTCACTATTCGACGACCTCGAAGACACCCTGCCCGCCATGCCTGTTGCCGCCGACAAGAACGAAGAGAAGATATTTCTCACCACATTCTCCGGTTACGATTCTCAGCTCATGGCAGCCGACGTGCTACGCGAGTGGCATCCCGATTTCCGATGGACGTGCAAGGGATGGAGCGACATCGACAAATACGCCTGTCAGATGCACAACTTTGTCTTTCCGCAGTTTGCCGACTGCGCCCTGGGCGACATCACCAAGATAGACTGGCACGAGGTGAAACGCTCGCTCGGAGGCCGCGAGGTGGACCGCTTCACCTATTCATCGCCCTGTCAGGACATCAGCCAGGCGGGCAAGCAGATGGGCTTGCAGGAGGGCAGCGACACCCGAAGCGCACTGCTGTGGCGTGTGGCCGATGCCGTGGAGGTGCTTCGCCCCAAGTATCTCTTGCAGGAGAACGTGGCGGCACTCGTCAGCCAGAAGTTCATGCCCGACTTCCAGAAATGGCTCGACAAACTCTCGTCGCTCAATTATGTGAGCCGTTGGTCCAGACTCAATGCAAAGCACTATGGCGTGCCGCAAAACCGCGACCGTTTATTCTGTATTTCAATGCGCCGTGACGTAGCCTTCGACTATCGGTTTCCAGAACCATTCGATCTGAAGACCCGGCTTGAGGATGTGCTGGAAGAGGAAGTGTCCGACCGATATTTCCTCAAAGACGATGCCGTGAGCAAGTTCCTCGAGGCAAACGACTCCGACAATGCCATGTTCGTGCAGTTTGATTTGCCACCGACACATGAGGCGGCAATGTTCCTCAAGACGTGGCTCACGCTGTGGATGCAAGCAGCCGATGGTTGGAACATGACACCTGCGAGCCTTCAGCACGCACTCAACTCGGCAAAGCAGAAAATGGAGCTGTCTTATTCCGTGTTCACGGATAAGGGAGTGGCAGCGTTAGGCGATGAGTTTGCGCTGTTGTTTAAGGAGAATATGGAGAGGAAGAAGGATGAGAACTGACAATCCTCGCCCCATCGTCCTCGGCTCCTACAGCCCCTCGCAAAACGGCATCATCGTGTCACAGCACGGCATAGCCCTGTGCATAACTGGGGGGGTAAGGGTCACGATGTCGATAAACCGAAAATATTGATAGAATATGATTGACCGTTCCGTCCTCGTCCACTACCGCACCGAGGAAGCCAAAGTCTACCGTCGTGAGCATGGCGACAGGGGAGGGTGCAGATACGGCGATAAGTATCACCGCCCCAGTCCGTGGCCGTGGAGCAATTCGATAACAACAGTAACAAAAGACAACCTATTATGCTACACTTTCGCATAGCAGCTTTCCGTGGTCGTGACCCCGACAATCCGTCAGACCGCAAGCATCCCTCCAACGGACGCTTCTGTCAGCGAATGGAGATAAATGGGGGGTACAACCAACACCCTCACATCAGTAGGCAAAGATAATATGGTATTGATTAGATATAATCACAAATAATATGAAAATTATGATATAATATTTTGATAATTGAATAATTCTTCTTAACTTTGCAACATGAAAAGTGCAAAAGTATTGAAGATATTACACATATCACGACAAACTTTGGTAAAATATGTGCAGAAAAAAGAGATTATGGTAGTCGAGTTGCCAAACGGTTTCTATGATTACAATGATGACGACGTTTACCGCAAGGCTGGTCTTTCCAATGAGAGATTGAATGTCACTTACGCAAGAGTCTCAACAGCCAAGCAGAAATCAGACCTTGTAAATCAAGAGCAGACGCTGATTAGTTATTGCAACAAGAACGGCATAAAGGTCAACAAGTCATACAAGGATGTAGCAAGCGGTATGAACTTTGACCGCAAACAATTCAAATTACTACTTGATGACATTCTTTGCTACAAAGTTGCTAAGCTATACATAACATATAAAGATAGACTTTCGAGAATATCTTTCGATATGTTTCAGAGGCTTTTTGCTGAGTTTGGGTGCGAGATAGTTGTGATTAATGATTCGGATGACAAATCCGACGAAGCCGAAATCTTTGAAGAGATAATTTCCATGCTGCACTGCTTCGCCATGAAGATGTACAGCAAGAGAAGAAAACGCAAGTTGAAAATAATACAAGAAGACTTAAAAAATGAGATTAGTCTATAAGTTCTACATACGTCACACAGATGAGTTAGACAGATTGTTCCGCATATCGAACAACCTATATAATCAGGCTCTCTATCTGTTCCGTCAGCGTCTCGATGCTGATGGCGTTTGGACGTGGTATAACGACATGGATAAACTCATTAAGGGTGTCACCAACCTCGAAGGCGAATGTAATTACAAGTTGCTGAAGTCTCAGTGTTCACAGCAGATACTCCGTGTTCTGGATAAGAATATGAAGGCATACTGCAAGAGCATCAAGGATTGGAAGAAACACCCAGAGAAGTACAAAGCCATGCCACAGATGCCGCATTATCGCAAGCGCGGTGGTATGTTTAACTTGTACTATACAAATCAGTCATGCAGTATCAAGGATGGACGCATAAAACTCGCAAAGGACTTGTTCGTTGATATTCCTCAATGGGAGAAATACAGCAGTCGCATTGTCAAGTTTAATCAGGTGCGTATTCTCCCTAATAGACATAATATCAAGGTTGAGATTATTTATGACTACGACGTGCAGAACGCAGATGTTGACACAAACAAATGCGCAGCCATAGACCTTGGACTTGATAATCTCGCTACGATGGTGACTGACGAGGGGTGTGTTATCTTTAGCGGCAAATATCTCAAATCATATAATCAACACTTTAACAAGACACTTTCTCACTTGCAGTCCATTAAAGACCAGCAAGGCATAAAGCGAAGCACAAGAAGAATCATTCGTATGTACGACAAGCGAGACCGCTACTTTGAGGATGCTTTCCAAAAGGTTAGCCGACAGATTGTTGACATGCTTGTAGAGAAAAAGATAGGCAGGTTAATTGTAGGCTACAATGCCGGATGGAAACAGAAATCCGACATGGGCAAGAGGAACAACCAAAAGTTTGTTCAGATGCCTTTTGCGAGATTAACCTCCTATCTAAGATACAAGTGCGAAATGGTTGGCATTGACTTCGTGGAACATGAAGAAAGCTACACAAGTAAATGTGATGCACTGGCTCTTGAAACAATCGGCAAGCATGAGCAATACCTTGGAAGAAGAACTAAAAGAGGACTCTTTCGTTCTTCTACAGGTAAACTTATTAATGCCGATCAGAATGGAGCCTTAAATATCATGCGAAAAGTAGTTGGCGATTCCTACGTCAGTAGGATAGTCAATAGTGGGCACTCGTTTTGTCCTGTAAGGTACAGCAATCCGTTTGTTCGGATTGTGTGACTTATACAAAAAGTAGAATAAAGTTTAACACATTAAATACTTTTAATAACGTGGGTGAACTTGGAGAGTTTGCTTCAAAGATCGGTAAGCTCATCCGAAAAGGAAAGGCTCATATCGAGAATAGCAAGCTGGTGTTTCACGATGACGTGACAGACGAGGAGATGAAGGCAATACGTGCAGAAGGAGGCGACATAGCCTGGCAACTATTTGGACTATTCTCTGTATTTGGGTGGGATGCAAATTCTATCTGCCAGGAGAATCTTGATAAGCTTGATTCTCGAAAGAATAGAGGAAAGATAGATGGTAACGGTGATTTTAGATAGCCTATAAAAGTACTCACATGCGAACAGAAGAAACGCTACGAAACGGAGTATAGTATTAAGTTAATGCAAGCTGAAGAATATTGAATTTATGTGCATTATCTATATGTTTAGGGGTGGCTGCACATCGCGTGCGGTCACCCCTTTTTGTTTGTAAATCAACTAAAAACCAACTAAAACACTAAAAACTAAGAACGTTTAATGTAGCTTTAACTTCCAGTATATCAAACCTAAAAACGCGAGAACGAATATTAAAAGACAAACTGATGCTATCTTGCCTATATTCAAGAAAGCTCTGTCAGTCTTTGATAGTTGTTTGCTAACCTCAACTTTATATGGAATCGAATCTCGCACAATCAATGTATCTGATTTATTTCTTACAATGTATCTGTCTTTATATTTAATATGATACTTGTACGTAAAGACCGTATCACCTCTAATACAAACAGATACACTATCATGCACATAGACGGAATCGGTCTTAAACAAAGAATCCGTCTTTACTACGACCCTATCTTTGTATTCTGTAACAGGAACATACTTAGTAGTAGTGCATCTACAGAACATTGATAGAACCAGCATTGATACTGAAATAGCAATTACAACTCTTGTTATCTTATCAATCAGTTTCATAAGCTACTGAATTACAATCGTTACTTTTTCATTTTTATCCCAAGCTGTCTTCATGGTCTGAATTAGCTTGTTCGTCCATTCTCTACTATTCAATACCATTCCCTTTTTGAGATTTAATCCAACCAAGATGCATCCCTCTGTGTCTTTTGAAGAGTTACCGCTATGTATTCGTATTCCTTCAAATCCTTTGACGTTCAGTAACAACGGCAACATCTTCTTGAACCTGTTAGAGTAAGTATATACACACTCATAACTTCCACTTGGTATTGCAGTCTGACCATACATCTTTTTCTTCTTGATTTCTTCAAGCTGCATATCTTGGCGCAATCCTCTGTCAGTATCTTCAAGTGTATTGCAGCCGAATAATTCACCGTTGACGTAAAGACGGCTAATAGTATAGCAATCTTTTTTCCAAGCTCTGTCTATTGTAATTAACATGATTGATTTTCTTTCTGTTGTTTGTATGAGTTAAAAAATGATGACAGGAAAGGTATCCTCTCCAAAAAGTACAGTCCAAGGCAATAATGTATAAAGTTCGCTACCATCCATGGTGGCGTACCTTTCTTGAATATCTCCATCATCTTTTGGGTGATATTAATTCCATAGAAGTAAATCACAACGTAGGTAATCATTGACACACACTGAATAGCTCCATCCATTTGTCCCTTCCACCTACCAATGGTATATACGGCTGCGCATAGAACGAAGTATATCGTTGCGTGACCTACGCAAATAAGAGCCTTCTTTAGTTCAAATTTCTCACCTTTAGCTATCATACCGCTAAGGTATCCAAACACAAAGTTGAGAAAGAAAACTAAAGCCAATGTCTTCAATTCTCCATCAATAGGCTTTAAGTAGGCTATAACTGCTATCACTACACCTACTAATAATTCTCTTAATCTTTCTGCCATTTTCGTTATCCTGAATAATTAATAAAAATAAAGTTTCGGTCTCTTTATGCAAAGATAGAAAAAAAAACCGAAACTTCATTCAGAATAACGAAAAACTTTAGACATTCAAGTCGTAATATGGAAGTCTGCCACTTTCCAGGAAGGAAATACATTCATCGAAAATCTTTTGCTCGTAGTTGTACGTATTGATCTTCGGGAACCATTTCTTTATCTTTGCGTCGTTACGCTTTACCATTTCTCCCCAAAGAACGCACCAGTCTTCGAGATTGATGTTGTCGTTCTTGACCTCATGCCAATAGTCCTTGGCTACATCTTTAGTGTGAAGCTGGCCTATGAGACAAAGATGCATATCTGCCATATCTTCGTTATAATGACACTCTCCAATCTCTCCCCGGACCTGCTTAATCATGTCAAGCATTACGCTGTCGTTCATTCCTACTTCACAACAATCTGCCATGATAGTAACACAGTTCTTGATAACCTGCATATCATTGCAAGATATAATATTTTCAAACACCTTTTTCATAACCTTATATTTTTATGATTATTATTCTGCTGTTATCAGACTTTTCAACTCCTCAAAGTCAGCTTTTGTAAAGCTGATGCTTTTCTTGCTTCCAAAGAGAATAGTAGTTATGATGTTTTCTGGTAAATCAATAGACAAAGCACCGCCATCAATGCGACCTTTGACAAATCCGAAATCAAACTCATAGTTGCTTATATTTTCTAGCATCTGCATGAGGTCTGAGAATATGGTATCAGCATCAATGTTTCCGTCCTCATCGGCAATGAATAATGTAGCGTTGTCAATGCTATTGCCCCAACTATCCTTATTCTTTGCAATTATGTTGTGTGAAGCTCGCTTCATGTACACGGAAGGAATAGCCAGTGATGGGTTTTCCTTCACCATATCACTTATTCTAGCGTCTGCCCACAAGTCAAGCGATGTAAGCAGTTTCTCTTTCAATTCTGTTACGTTCATTTCTTAGATTCTCCTTTCTTTGTCTTGTTGTACCAAGCAAGGTATTCTTGCCAAGTCTTATCACTATGGTTAGTCATATAATCGTTGAGCATGGCAGATTTCTGCTCCTCTGCCTGCGCTACTTCTTTTCTCAGTCGTTGCATCAAAGACAAATGTTTCTTCAATGCCTCCTGTCCTTGCTGAGTGCTTTCGATACGAGGACGTATTATGCGCAATTCCTCGTCTTGTACTAACTTTGACACATATTGCAAGCTGTCAACGTACTCCTTGTTTTGCATCAAGTACTGCCTTTGCGCCACTGTAAGATTGTCCTCAATTTTGTCGATTTCATCCCAAAGTGGTGTAGAAGACTGCTGCGCTTGCATATTGATAGATGCTCGCTTCTGCTGTATTGCCTCATACACCTTTTGTAGCTCTGCGTCCAACATCTGCGGCTGTTGTTGCTGACTTGTGCCCATATCAAGCAAAGGGCTGTTCACAAAATTCATCATAATCAATATCTTTAAGTTGGTGATATATTTTAGATAGGTGAGAGGGCATCAACCAACGAGGGCAAACACCCCTCACCAACTCATTTCTTTTTAGTCCTTTTTACAGACTTCCTTACTGCTCTGTTACGCTCCTGTACTGGGAGTTGAGGTAGCAGTACTGTTGCAGCAATAGCTTCCATAACCTGAAACTACAGGGGTTGAAGGGAGTACGAGCTGCCCTGTTATCTTGTTGCAGGTCTTCTCGTTCACGTAAGCCATCATCAGCTTCTCCTTGTAAGGAGTGAGTGCTTCCATGATGGCTACCTTCTTGTCGAGGTCGCTATACTTAGCCTGTAGTGCGTTATACTGGTCTCTCTGATTCTTGTACAGACCGAAGTCCGCATCAATCTGAGACTTGTAAAGACCGAACTCAGCCTGCATTGCACGGCGGTTCTCAGCGTTGATAGCGTCTGTAGCACCTTTGTACATAGAGAACTTCTCTGCGATGTCAGTATCACGCATAGCGTAGAACTTGTTAGCGGTGTCGAGCTTCAAACCGAACATGTCGGTAAGCAGCTTCACCTCATCAGCGCATTCCTTCTCCATTACTTGCAAGGCTGTTGGCTGATTTGAGCTTGAGTTAGCTCCATAAGTGTTGATGTTCACGTTCTCAGGCATATTGCCTCCGAGTGAACCAAACACACCACGACCATTTCCATTGAGCAAAGCTAAAGCTAAGCCACCGATGCCAATTCCGAGGGCTGTTCCTGCCAAACCCTTGCTGGCATATTCTTTCTTTCCATCTTCGTAGATTATCTTCTCTACTACTTTTGCATCTGTCATTTCCATGATACAATCTTTTTAAGTTATCCTTAATATTAACTAACACTATTGTAACGTTACGATGCAAAGGTACAGCGAATTAATAAGAACAAAGATAACTCTATCACACTTTCTTTTAGTTGTTGATTATCAGTGTTTTAAGGTTATAGTAGGTAATATCATTTTGAGCTAATATAGGGGGAATTAAAATCCTTTCCATTGTTTGCAAGATTAGAAAGGATTGAAAACAAAAAGAGAGGCAATCACTTACCTCTCTTGCTTTTTATGTAGTGTAGTATACCCCACTTCTTAAAATATCGGGTATGTCCTCGCTTCTTGCATTCTCCGTTAGGTATGTCGCCTCTCGCTACCATCCTGTTCAAAGTAGCATCAGAAACGTGCAGTTTCTCCTTAACTTCCTCGGTGCTCATCATAGGATTGAGCATGTTTGGAATGATGTCACACAATCTATCCAAGTCCTCATCGCTCATTCCACAAGCAGTGACTTTCTCTCCATTCTTCTGCTGTTCGTCAGCCTTAAAGCAAGCATCACTTAGCGACTTCAATGCTGTGCCGAGCAACTTATAATTTAGTATCTTTCCCATATTATGCGCAGATTTTACGTCCTAACTTGGTTTTGCTGATAAACATGTCGCAGAATCCGTATATATAAAACATTGCCGTTATCACCATGACAGTGAAGCAGGAATCTATCATATCATTTGTCGTGTACCAGCTCCGTTCAACTATGTGAGCTGCATTGATGCCGAAGAAATAGAAGAATGGTATTCTGTATCTCCAACATAGGAAGAAGAATCGGCTTGCTAATATCAAAACCATTGGGAAAATATACACCATGAAATATACGTAGATATAGCAAGGCATATTTTCTGCGTATGGGATAAACATTTCACGATGATTCTGCGAGAAATTCCACATCCCATAAGCGTGGAAGCACATAATAATTATCGGAACGTATTTGCAGAACCAGCGAAAAAATTTCAGAATCCTTCTGCTATACCGATTTCCGTGCTTCATAAGCAAGTTCATTACCTCACTTAGGTCTTTATCCTGCAACCACTTTAATAGGTAGCTTTCATCTTCTTTATTCATAATTTTCGGTTTTAAGATTGAGTTAATAAAAAATAAGATGGTTGCAAAGTTACACTTTTATGGCAATAACGCAAGAAAAAATGCCAAATTATTAGCGTTAAACTTTACTAAACCATCTTATTGTTACCAGCAACGGCGTTTTATCACCAATCTATCACCCAGTACGTAATGAACACATCTAAGAACCCTGCCACCTCTGCCATATACAACACTGGCTTATATACTTCGTCATCGTCCGAACAGCTTACGAGTAGCAGATAGATAAGGGTTATTACAGCCGTTGGAACCCAGCACACCGACAGGCACCAGCCTACACACCCTGCCGCAGCTACAAGTGCGCCTACCTTATGAATAGGGTAGTCATCAGCATCGAGATAGTTCGGTGCAGCACCAACAAACATCAATCCTGCGCAACCTATAAAGGCGAGGCACTGAATGCCCTTACCAGAGTCGAGCATACACACCATCATCAGTATCGCACACGTAACCATAACGGCCGTGAATACCCATCCATAGTTTCGCTTGTTTTTGTCTCCTATTACCTCGCTGCCCGTGCAGTTCTGTAGCTGGTAATACACGTCACTTACCATCGCAGGAACGCCAAAGCGCATTGCTGCGAGCAACAGAAATCCTCCTAACAAAAGAAATGAAATAACACTCAGTATATACATAATCTTTTAGTTTTAATTAGTTAGACACAAATATCATTTTGCTGACATCAGCAATATGGTATTACCATTTTCGTGATGTCAGGAATATGGTGCTATCATTTTCCCATCATCGGAAGAATGATATTATTACACACTCATTTCAAGCATCTTAGGATAGCCTGACTTGTAGTTGTAAGCCTCCACCTCCTCGATGGTCGTTAGCTCACTCACAGCTTGCTTATGACTTGCTGTCACGTTAAAGCACTCCAGGGCATACATCTCAAGCGCAGATAGCAACTGGATGGCCTTGTCGCAATCCACCACCAGCTTGATGCCTCCAAGCCATAAGGTTGTCGTTTTCTGGCCTGCTGCTTTGGCAATAGTGGTGGAGTTCATCAGTCCCACTCGTGTCGCCTTGTCAAGCCAAACAAGCAGTCCGTTCAGCATAAATCCGTTCACATTGTCCGATGTGTCGTAGTCTGTTATCTCCGCTATCTTTTCAGCCTTAGCTTCTTCGAGTTTCAAGGCATCCATCTTAGCAGAGAATTGCGCAAATGCAGATCTTACTTTGGTTTCATCGAACGTAGCTTTCGGAAGAGTACATTCGTAGCACTCATAAGCGTTCATCTCCTTGTTGTACTCGGCATTGATGTGATATACCACCATGTCTCCGTACTCATACTTTTGTCTGTACTGGCCTTCGGGAATAAAGGTCTTGATAAAATTAATTTTCTCCATAATCTTTTTACTTTTTAAATTTATTTTTTATTTTGATTTTCTTCATGTTTACGCAAAAGACTCTATATTTATGCGGCATCATCTCCCATGCCTTACGCCTGATATTATAGGTGTTGTAATGCGCAAGTACGCCCATCAGACTATTAATGCGGTTCACATACTTCAGCAACACCTCACCTTTAGGGTCGGACATCATTCCGAATTTATCTATCACGTCATATAGATGTTCAACTGTACGTGAGTTTGGGATAGTTCTGCCTGGGCGAATTAATGCGCCTATAAACCTTACTCCGCTCGATGCCCTCTGTAGGCTAACCTTTCGTGGATGCAGTGTAAGCCCAAGTTCTTCTAACAGATAGTTTCTCGATTCTTGTAGGATATTCAGGAGTAATTTTTTATCCCTACTGATAACTACAAAATCGTCTACATATCTTCCATATCCACCATCTTCTACAACTCTATCTATCATCAGTTTATCGAATTTTGACAGCAGAAGGTTTGCAAGAAGTTGTGATGGTAGGTTTCCGATAGGCAAGCCGACACCTTTTCCACAGGTGAATAGCGACTTATTATTCGGCAGCTTATTCCACAAACTCAAATCACCAACTCTTACACAGTTCTTCGTAGGGTCGTGCAAGACAACTTTCTTCCATAGCCACAGCCACCATTCTATATCATCGCCATGATACTTTTCCCTGATAACTTTTACAAGGAGGTTATAAAGGAGCGAGCGATTGATGCTCATAAAGAAACCCTGCAGGTCGCATTTTAGCACCCACGCTTCCTTAGTATAGTTCTCGCTCACTCGCTCTATTTGTTTCTTTACATCAGCGATGCCGTAATCAGTTCCCTTACCCACACGACAGGCATACGCCTTGTCTGTCATTTCGCCTTCGAGTATGTCTGCAAATTTAATTGCAAGCAGATGGTGTACTATCCTGTCTCGGAATGCAGCGCAGAACACTTCCCTGAGCTTTGGTCTCGTTACACAGAAAGTCTTGCTCTTGCTTATCTCGTATGTCATCGAGTTGAGTTCGGTATATAGCTGATAATTATTCGCAATATAGTTCATCTGGTATTCGATGCAACCATCGGTTGAGCCTTTATGCTTGCAGCAGTCATAATAGGCGACATACACCTCTTCTATCGTAACATACTCTTTATCAAATTTCATTTTTTAAAATGGCAAATACAGAGATAATAGTCACTGCCTGATAATCGAAAACTGGCAGAACCACGTTGCTGTTCGACTTGTTGTTGTTGTTCGCACTACTACTGTAGTTCCAAGCGTTCGTAGCATTGCTCTGCGTATCTCGGTATTTTCTCCGTTTTACGTTCTGAACACTTCTCTTTTCAGAGTTGCGTGTTAATACCCCTTGTCACTAAAGTGACGGCACCCTCGTGTTGCATACAGCTTCACGACTCTCACCTTTGCGCTTTTGCTCTGCCTTCTGCCAACCATACGCCTCTCTCAATACCTTCTCCGCTAAATGATTAAGGTTTGTTGCCTGTTTCTTGTTAAGAAACTCGGCATCCGTGAGGAGGTTGATCCTTGAGTTGACTTCCGACATGAGCAATATATATTCATGGATACGATCTTCTCTTTCCGTCCAGCTCTCGTTGATTCTGCGTATCATATCGAGGGCTGCGCAAGCCTTGCTGACAGCCTCATTATAGGTGCTGTATCTTACAATCTTGCTGACGGTCTTGCTATACTTGAGGAGTATCTTGCACAAGACAAGCGTATCTTTGTATATAAACAAATTCTCTGTAAGTGCCATTTTGAAAAGAGATTTAAAGAGATGAAGAGATAAAGAGGTTAACAAGCGAAAACTGGCAGAACCACGAAGCTGTACGACTTGTAGTAGCCGCTCGCACTACTACTGCAGCTCCAAGCGCTCGTAGCATTGCTCTGCGTAGAAGTCCACCTGTATCTATTCATTACGAAGTTGTAGTAGTCAGTCGCAACCGTCTCACCATACAGGGTTTCCAGTACCTGCCGGATGATACCGATATTGGCTACGTGTACGTATTCCTGACCAACTGACATGATGAAACCATGCAAATCCTCACCGCCAAGGTTGAATATCTGACCATACGCATAATCAAAGGCTGGCACAGACAAGCTGCGCTCCTGAGCCTCCTGCCTGATAAGATATGATGAAGACTCTCCGTTGTAGTAGTTTGCATCATTCACGTTATTTCCGTCCAGAGCAATAGAATTAAACTGTAATTGCTGAGTACACCACGGCGTACTTATCAGTTTTGACACATTCTTAATATCGCTTGTGCGAATACAGAAAGTACCATGATTGATAGAAAGTGAAGCGTCTGCCACCCTGATAGCTACTGCATCATCAGCGTTTCTGCCTGCTGCCACCCAGTCTTCGATGTAGTACTCATTTTTATCAATATCTACCACAAATATACCAGCCTTGAACTGGTAGAATCTGTAGTAGATAAGCCTTTGAGGAACATTCGCGGTATAGGTTCTCGAGTTCTTGTTGAAGCTGACATTGTAGCCATCCTGATTATCAATTCTTACAGTATATTCCTTCTTGTATGGAACGAATACTGTCACCTGACCTTTCGCATCAGTCTGATAGGTAGTATCCTTCCTATCAATCGTCACGATAACAGGAATACCCTCCCAAGCTGTGCCTACGTTCTCAACATACTTTGTAGCCGTGATGATTACCTTCTCCATGCTGTCCTCATCGTAAGGAAGATATTCCACATTGATATTGCGGCTACCCAATACTGCTGTATAGCCAACAGGAGCGATAGGCTGCGCATTGCCGTACTCAGGGAACACTACCTGATAGTAGTTGCCTCGGTCGATGGTGAATGTGGCCTTACCCTCTGCGTTGGTAGTATACGTCTGAGGAGTCTTGCCGTTATTGAGGAATACATTGATTTTAATGCCTGCCACGTTGATAGAATTAACAGAAGATGCGATGGTTACAGTCACTTCTTCATCGGTATTGATAACATCTACCGACTTCGTTTTTCCGTTGCGGTTTGTCACAGATATTGTTGAGCCTACCATCTCTATGTTACAGGTCTCTGCACCAGTCGTTGCATTCTCTGCTGCTTGGATAGCGGTGTCAAAATCACGCTCTCGCTTTGTTTCTGCGTCCACACGAGCTTGTTCCGCTTCCGCTCTTGCGCCTTCTGCGGAAACTCTGTCTTCCTCTGCCTTTATACGCTTATTTTCAGCTTCAACACGGCTATTCTCAGCGCCAACTCTCGCAGTCTCTGCTTCATCAAACTCTGTGCGATGAGTATTAAGCTCGCTGATTGCAGTCTCTATTCTCTCGTTCATACTGCCGATAGCAGCAGACGTATCGGTCTGACGCTTCTTTTCAGCCTGCACTCGTTCTGCTTCGGCAGATGCACGACTATTCTCAGCGAACTCTCTTTCGTTTTCAGCAGTCACACGCTGTACTTCGGAGTTCGATCGGCTGTTTTCCGCAGCCACACGCTCTTCTTCTGAATGTTCCCGCATAATATCGGCATTAACACGTTCGTGTTCGTTATCATTTCGGGTGCGTTCGTTAGCCAGTATTGTATTCTCGTTTTCTACACGAACACGCTCTGCTTCTATGCGATTAAATTCTGCAAGCTCACGGCCTCTTTCTGCGTTTGCTCTATCGCCTTCAGCAGACACCCTTGCTTCCTCAGCAGATGCTCTCGACTGTTCAGCATCCGTTCGCTCGGACTCAGCAGTCACTCGTTGCGCCTCGGCTTCATTACGTGCGCTCTCATTCGCATTGAGGGTATCGTTTGTTTCCTTATTGGTCTTCAGGGCATCATTCGCCTTATTGATGAGGTCTGACAATTCCACACTTGGAGGGAGGATAACCATAGCGGTATCAATCTCTACGCTGTTATCTCCCTCATCGGTAGTTCCAAACTCAGTATCAGCATCTGCATTGTTGGACACGATGGCAAACTGAGGATATTCGTTGCTTCGCCAGTCGTTGCCAAAGATTTTTCCCTTCACCTCGATGGCATACGTACCGATGCTCATCTTGTCACCCTCTACTCTCGCCAGGAGAACATTATCCTCCTTTACATCAATTTCAAACGCAAGAGGGATGCGCTTGAACTGATTACACACCTGTACCACCACGTCCGTACAGGCTGGCAGAGGGAAAGCCTGTGCTTGCCCCTCTACCATCTTCATCACTGGTATCTTCAGCGTGAAGTCATTACCTTTAACGATTTTCTTCATATAGCTATATGTTTAAATTAGTACTGTCTGTTAATTATTCTCGCCAGATATGGCTGTGTAAAACCTTCGAGTGTGTAAGATTTGTTCGGGTCATACGTCAGCAGGAAGTCGTAAGCATCGCCTTCTGCCATATCGAAGTCCGACCAATAACCACCGTTCCAGTGTGTAATAAGCGGGAGGTCTTTAATGTTCCATTGCGCCACATTTGCGTCGTCTTTTGTTGTGCATCTTCCTCTCAAGGCGATGGACTCGCTGCCAATATCCATCACGATTGTAAGCCTTACGCAGAACTTGTCATCGACATACTGCGAACCGAACAGTATCTGCTTGATCGTACTGAGAGTGGGCAGCGCAAGCGCAAGATACTTTTTCGAGCTGACTATCATGGTAAGCGAATCTATTTTCTGCACTTCGTTATAAGTAGTTCCTCTCAACAAACCTGTATTATCAAGGAATACATTCTTGGTAGTCATATTTATCATCGTGTACTTATATCCGTATACTCCACCGTTGACCGATACGTCACCAATACCGCGCAGCGCATAGTTCTGCACGCCGTTCTTCGCTACCGCATAGTAGCACACGTTGCTATGGTAGCCGTCAGTTGTATCGATGGCATCTACCCTCATCTTCGCACTGAGGTAAGTTCCAGGGCCAGGAATAGCGAGGGTCTGGTCCGTGTCGATGAATATAGCACTCCGTCCCTCTGCCTTGATCAGCTGGAAACGAGTATCTGTCAACATCATGCTGTCTTCCTTGAATACAGCACCACTCGACAGACCTTCGCCAGTTATCTCGAACCGTCCGAACTTCTTTCGTGTACCACTGACCTCATCTTCGTAATATCTCACACCGAAAGCACCCTTGTCGGCATACATGTAGCCATCCTTAGAGACACGGAACGGAGAGTCGGAGGCTGTCGACGAACCTACCCAGAGAGGATATTGCTTTCCGTCTTCATCCTTCGCCTCGTCTATGTCGTAGTTTCCGAAATGAGCGAGGGTATTCTGGTTGTTGCTGTCTTTTGCCCACACGTGGTGCACATTGATGGTATCGGCATCTATCAAGTCGGCATTGAGCTTTCCGTCGGTGAACATAGCGGCAGTCTTGCCGTTGTTCTTCACCTTTACCTTGTCGCCATACAGCTCCACGCCTTCAGCCGTGATTCCAAGTCCAGCAGCCTTCATGTCTTCTTTTGCCTGTGACACAGCTTCCACCTTTACGCTCTTGGCAGTAGTCGATATGGATGTTTCAAGCTTTGTGTAGTTTTCTTCTACTTTCTTGTTGGTTTTCTCCAAGTTTCCCGTCACTTCGGTCATCCTTACCTCAAACTGTCTGTTGTTCAAAGTCATCCTACCAGTAAAAGCGGAAACATTCACAGCAAACTTAGCTGTTGCTGTATAGGTCGCACCGTCTACGGAGAAGTCAATGTCAAACGATCCGTTTGTGCAAGACACGTCTATCGTGTCGGTGCCAATGGTTACCTTCTGGACTGCGATAGCGGATATGTAGAAGCTGTTTGAGTTGTTAAGCCTTGAAGCCACACAGTTCACCATGTTCTTCACACCAACAATCGTAACGTCCGTAAGCTCTTTATCTCCTCTTAGCACCCTCAGTGTTGTTTTCTTACCTGTTCCTACATTGATGGCATTTCCATTGTCGTCTGTATCATACATCAGCGTATCAGGAGTGAGAAGACAAGTAATACCATCATTTCCGTCATTTCCGTTCACACCAGGAGTACCTTGTTCTCCTTTCTCGCCCTGCGGCCCTTGTGCGCCAGTTTCGCCCTGCGCACCTGTTTCTCCTTTAGGTCCCTGTGGCCCTTCATCACCTCTATCTCCCTTTTCGCCTTTGTCGCCCTTGTCACCTTTCTCTCCAGACAGCACCTTCTGCCAGTCGCTGCTTGCGTCCGAAGGCTCTTGGCTCGTTCCGTTCTCATTGATACAAGTCCACAGGGCGTTGTTATGGTTCACCTGGTCGTAGTAGGCATAGCTTCCTGCCTTCCACTCGCCTCTGTAGTTCACCATGTGTATGGTGTTACCGCTTGGGGATACCCATTCAAACAGATTGCTGTAGAATCTCGACCCGTCAGGAGAAAGCACGAATACCTCCTTGTTCTCGTGGGTATATCTGTTCACACCCTTGAAGCCTACGATGCGAGGTGTGTTCTCTCCAGCGCTCTCCAGTATCAGTACACCTTGCCTTGTCGTGTCGTTTCTCGAACCGTCAAGTACGATAGTGTCACCTTCCTCTGGTATACCGGCAATCTCTGGCGAAGCGCTACTTTCGTCACCGCCATCAAACGCCATTGAGTGTTTTCCAAGCACAATCCAAGAGAACATCTGCCCGCCATACAGCTCGTTGCCATATCCGTCATATATCTTCTCGTTCACACTCGATACGCCGTGCTCAGGGATTGTTCGCCAGTAGCTCTTATTGCTTGCGTTCATGGTTCCCGTATCAAGAGTACCGATAGTCTTACACCTCACTTGGTCGCCCTCTTTCCACAGGTTCTGCGTAGCCATAGTGCCGTCGTCAGCAAGAAGATAACAGAGCCAGCCTTCGCACATATCAACAGACGACTCTATCCATTCGCTGCTCTCGCTTTCCCATATCACAGGTACAACCTTCACTATCTTGCTTCCTGCGCCAGATAGGTACACATTACCTCCTGCATACGACAGTTTTCTTACCTCCAATTCGTTGAAGATAGCCTTTCCCCAAATGGTAAGATTGGTAACGAAGGCGTGATATTTTCCGTTTTCTTTCTTGACAGCGAAACCATGCTCTGCTTCGTTGTCGTAGTCTATTGACTTCAACGACTCCAAGATGGCACGTCCTGCCTCGTCTATCAACGCTCCTCCATTACCAAAGTAAGCACATCCGTTCAGCTTCACCAAAGCCTCGCTCACCAGTCCTTTGATGAAGGTAATCACGCCTTGCGCGGTGTCATCCTTTAGCTTCGACAGAAAGTGTTTTGAAGCTTCATTGATGGTAGAGTCTGTTATCTGTTTCGATGTCTCGCTACTTACCTTTCCGTTTCCTGACTCAAGTGATGAAATCTGCTGCTTTATCTTAGCCATCGTTCCGACTTCTACATCATTCCTCAGAGTTACTTCATAGGTTGGTATTCCTCCTTCGTTTTCTCTTATAACGAGCTGATCGATGGTCACCTTGCCTCCTATGTGTAAGTCGTCATCGTCAAACTCCATGATGTCGCCGGCCTTCAGCGTGTCGTGAAGGCTCTTGATGGTTCCGGTTTTATCTTCAGCCGCTTGGTCGTTTTGTCTGGCCATAAACACTTCGTCCACCTTTGGCTGGTAAACATACCTTGTGTAGTCGTTCTTGTCTATGTAGGCAATGGCGTACTTCAGAAGCTTTAGTGACGCTGCGTTCACATAAGAGTCGGGTAGTGTGATACCTGTCAGCACGAAGTGATCTCCTTTTCTGATAGGATAGTCTTTGTATGGGAACCACAGCTCCAAAGTATCGTCCTTTACTCTCTGTATAGTTAGCCTCCATCTGCCGTTTTCTTTTACCGATGATGCCACCTTAAAGGTTCTTCCTCCGCACATGCCATCCTTCATGGCGATAGAGAAATCACTGTCCTTCAGGTCGTTGATGTCGAAGTCGATAGACGGATTCAGGTAGATGTCAACATTATTTACAGTTTGACCGTCTTCAAACCTTCCGTTGTCATTAGGTGTAACACCCTCGTCAATCTCATCCACACGCACGCCACCTACAACCATTTCTTCGATGGTAGGGTATATCTCTACGATACCGTTGGTCTTGTCATCGTTATCAAAATATTGCGATGCTGAACGCAGGCCAATCTGCTGTATGTTCACAGAGTCAATGTAGGGCCTGTGTGGATTGGTCGAAAAGATATGTTCCTTGCCAGTTGGGTTTACATATTCCTTATCTGCCTTACTCAGCGAGTTGTAGTAGTCGTTAAGTGAAACATGAGGGAATCCTGGCAACATCAGCCTGTTGATAGACATGTTGTTTGGCAGATTCTTTGCATACTCTTTCATCGAAGACGGAACTGCCTTCTTGTTAAGACCGTCTACGATATATAGCTTCCTGTTCCCGGAGTTCACCTGTGCGATAAACTTGTCAAGATTTGCTCTTGATGGTTCGTCTCCGTTATCATTTTGTTCGTTCGCAACCTCAGAATATAATATCACAGAGTAAGTACCGCTTTTCAGAGACACATAACCCGTAATTATAGTTTCAAAGTCGAATGTTACTTTCAGTACATGGCCGTATGTATGCTCTTCTCCTGTATCATTTACATACACTCTCGGAGTTGTAAAAAAGTTATCCATATACTCCATATCGAGGCATACAGATAGATAACGGGAAGCATGCTCTATCTCTGTAATATTACTGAAGTATTTTGTTCCGAGGTCTGCGTAGTAGTGAGATGGGAGGTTCTTTTCAGAACCGTAAGCTCTTAGCCTTGTCACGATTTGCTGTTCTGAGTCTGCATTTTGGACCAACTCGCTTAACCCTTTTCCAAGCCCGTACTTGAAGATTTTGTTTGCGAGCACGCCTGCCGTTCCAACGTACACATTCCGACCTCTTACAATGAAGTTTACATCCCACCCGCTGTTTACTAAGGCCAAAGCCTCCCAACAGGTCTTTCCGTCAACGGTGATAGACTTTGATTCGATGACGTTATCGTCTGTTTTCTCACCATAAACCGACAGCCACTCGCTTTCGAGGGCTCCACGCTGCACGGAACGAACCTTATTACGGGAGTAAATCTTCCAAAGACCTGCACCAATTTGCTCGTTTAAGCATGCCTGGATTCTGTCGAGCAAATCATCCAAAGTCTGTACATAGAATGAGAATTTAGGTAGGGCAGTGTAGTGAAGATCGTTGTCATTCAATACTACATCGTAGAACTCAGATCTCGACAACTCGTCCTGCAACGCATTGAACTTTACACTGTCATACACGAAGCCTTCTCCGTATGTGTTTAGACTTGCTTTTTTGTCTTTTCCTGGCTCATAGTTCAACTCGAAGCGCTCTCCTCTGTATATGATGTAGTCGCCTATCTTAAAGTTGATTGGAGCGTTGTTTTTGAAGTCAATGGTAATGAAGCAGTCTCCCATCCATTTGTCTGAGTACTGCAATCCGTGAACGACAACCTCGTCATCGTTCACGTCTGTAAGCTTTGTTCCGTCCTTATGATATATGTTCCACCTACTCATGTCTGTATCAGGTTAAGTTCGTTATGTTTCCGTCAGCGCCCATCACCGGCTTAATGTCTGTCACGGGGTCATTAAACTTAAAGGTAACACTCATCACCAATAAGTCTTCGTTCTCTGGGTCTCTGTACAGTACAGGGTCTATGCTTTTCAGTCTCACGTGCTGTCTTCCAATCTTATTGAAGTCGCAGTACATCTTCATCATACCTGTTGTTCGGAGATAATTCACGAAGCTCCTGCATCTCTCGTTAGCCCCATAAGCTTCTCCCTTAAACAGGAACTTCACCTTGTTTTCGTAAGCTGCCATATACAGGCCGTCTTTGCCTATATATTCATCGTCTCCGTGCTCGTCATACCAGCTCCTCTTTACTGGTTCTTTCACTGCGTCGCATGGTTTGAACGGGCTCTCGCTTACGTACATGCCAAAATCGGTTATAGTGTCCATCACCTTGGCACCATCACCATCCTTCTGCATATAAATTCTGAAATAATCTTTCATAAGTCAAAATCAATTATTATGATGCAAATATACAATTAATTGTATAATTATACAAGTAAAATAGAAATATCAATGTATATTTATGCAATTAAGGGCGAGAATAACACTTCATCACGCCCTTAATCATTACATTATCTTACCTTTATAGACTTAACGCCGTTGATAACCATGTTGAAATTACTGCTATACTCCTCGAATACGCGTTCTATCCGCTCTGCTGCTTCAGCGTTTCTTAGGGTGTTGGCAGATATGAAGTTCAACTGTGTTAGTTGCGACTTGGCTATCTCGTTCGATTCCGACATACATTTCACTTGCTCCTCTCTTATTACTGACACATCAAGACGTATGCTTTTAATGTAACTGGCAATCAGGTCTCCTGTATCTTCCGTTATCCCTTTTACAGAATTTGTAAGAGAAGAACTGCTGTTGTCGCTCCATCCGTAGTACCGCTTGAGATAATCTCTCGATGCCTCTATCTGCTTTGTCACGTCAGCAAGGTCTTTTCCTATCTCGTCCATCTCTGTGTTGGTGTACTCGGACATTACTTTTCCCGTTGCTGTGTCAAGCCTCTTTTCAGTACCGCCATTAGGGTCTCCATACTTCTTGGTCTTCTCTATCAGAGCTTTTATCTTCTCTCCATAAAGGTTCTCTATCATGGATTTCAAGATAGCATTCCTTAGATTTTCCTCGAAATGGTCCACGAGGTTATCCGATGTGTTCGACATCGTGACCATTGCGTCACCCCAGGCGGAAACGAGGTCAGAGTACTTGTTACCTGTAAGCTTCTCAGTCAGCGCTTCTATCATATCCTCCGACTTCTCGCCGTACTCTATCAGTTTGTCAAGATAGATCCTTGAGTCCTCATCAAGGTTGGCCCAAAGCTCCGCGTAGTCCTTCTTTATCTGCTGAAGCACCTTGTAGTCTATATCCAGAATGTCAGTCATGTAGTCAAACTTTACGCCGTATCTCTTGGATATTTCAGGTGCTGCCTGCTTCCACCCACGCTTCTCCCAGTCCCTTACCTTTAGAGAGTGACTTCCCATCGAAGCACCAGAGTTGAAGTTCTTCAGCGCGATCACCTTCGTCTGCTTTATCTCAGCTTCCAGCATCTCCTGGGCTTCCTTTGAGGCGTTTGCAGCCTCAGTACCCCAGTGAATGTTCATGTACTCCGACTTCTTGGAGATGAGAGAATCCCAGATCGAAGAAAGCGTTTCATACTTCTGCTTCGCTTTGTTGTACTCTGAATAATCTGCTCCGAATGCATTGATAAGAGAGCCTCCTATACTAAACGCAGCCGAAGCTGCTGCTGCATACGGCCCAACACCTTCCAAGAACTCTAAACCTTTTACAGTTGACAGTGTGTTGAACGCGCCTACAGTGTTGGCGGCAGAAGAAACGGCATTGCTTGCGCCTCCCATTATCTGCCCGAGAATAGAATCCTCTTCACCCATAGCCTTAAACAAACCTATCACTGGATCAAGAGCGCTTTCCAATGCCTTAAACTTTCCTGCAAGCGCAGTGATGGCATTCGACGAGTCTGCATACTTTCCTTTCTGTTTGCTCGCAAGCTCATTTTTGCTATACCCGGCAGCACTCCATTCTATGCCCATCTTCTTTGCTTGTTCTGCGGTAGGCACATACTTTTTGCCATTCATGTACTGCGCACCGAGGTTACCTTTCAAGTATTCTCCTATAGCGTTTCCTTGATTTACGGACCCGAAGATGTATGGTAGTGGGTTTCTGTCAATGTCCTCTTTTCTTAGCTTGTCGAGAGCGTCCCTAAGTTGTTTCACTACTTCTACCGACAATCCCGTCGTTCTTGAAAACTCGTCTATCTTCGTAATCATCGAGCTGATGGTAGCGGAAGATACCCTGTCAAGGTCATCAAAGATAGTAACCCAGTCTGACTCTTGTTTGAACTGCTCAAACTGAAGCTTCGCCACATTCTCATTGTGTGTCTTTGTGGCACCGGCCTTGGCTCTGTCTCTCATCTGTGGGTCTTCTATTACCTTGATGAGTTCAAGCTGCCTTTCGTATTTGCGGTTCTCGTCCTCAATCTGCTGGGCAATGGTAGCGTTCTTCTCAATCAAATTAGCCATCAGGTCGATGGTCTCCTTCTTGATCTTGTTATTCTCATCTTCCAGCTTCTTGCGAATATCGTAAACACGAGACTCTTCTCCATACTTATCCTTGACATTTTCAAGACTCATTCCCTTAACATCGTCCGTAGTCAAGTTAAGGCCGGACTGAACGTTGTCGTGCTTTACCGCAATATCGAGCTGCTCCTCCAGGAACCTCTTATATGTATCAAACTGGACAGTTCCTCCGAAAGCTAAGTTTTCTGAGCCCTTCTTGTTTCCTGTCAGCTCATATATCTTCTTGTATGTCTCATACTGCTCGGATATAGTATCAAGTTGCTTATTGAGTACATTCAGTTCGTCTCTGCGCTGGTATTCGAGAAGTTTTCTGTTTTCGGTTTGAATGCCAGCCTTCTCGTTTGCAACATAGTCCAATCTCTCCCTTGTTGAGGCTGGGAGAGTCTTCAAGAGTTCTTTAATAGAGGTCTCATAATTGGTGTAGTCGGAGATAGGAAATCTCTTTTTATCATTGAATATAGCCCCAAACTCTCCGTCATTAGCAAGTTGACCAAGAGCACCCTTTCCGTAGAGTTCCTTGAACTTCTTGATTTCTGCATACATCTTCTTGTATAAGTCGATGCGTTCACGGAGGTCCTTTAACTGTTTGTCTTCTTCGCGACCATTCTTGTTTTTGCCTTTCCCGAAGTGACCAGTAACCTTATTCTTGCCTACATCAAGACTTATTCCAGACTGAGCCGCTATTGCTTCAAGCATTCGCTGCTCCCTTACGTATGGTTGTCTGTCTCCTGCATTCTTTGCATTGTCATTCTCGTCACGTACCTCCTTATATTTCTTTCTTACAGCCTCTCCGAATGAAGTCCATCCGTTACTATTTCCTCCATTCAGATTATGTATATACTCGGCCATTTCCTTCTGCCAGAAACCATCTTTTCCTCCTTTAAGCCTTCCTGCATTTTGTAGCTTGTCGAAGGCTTTTCTTTCGATAGTTCCTACTTTGTTAGGGTTTTTCCAAACTTTTGGACCAGTATTGCCTTCTTGTGGCTTTGCTTTTCCTATGTTCAAAATAGCCATAGCTACGCTTTGAAGTCTCGCTACAAGACCAGGAACTTTCTTGTTCGCCTCAGATAACATTTGGTCAAGCATGGTTCTGAACTTATCCGGGTGCTGTTTGCACCACCTTGAGAACTCAACCATGTCCATATTCCTACTCTTGGCCATATATTCGAGATATTTAGGAATATCGTCGGTAGCTATCTGACCAAAGTTTCCACTAAAGTCATCCAAGTCGACCTCTAACCCACGGAGATCATCTTCAACATCTTTGTTTCCGTTACTTACCTTCTTGACAAATGTCTCCCAATATCCGTTTACACCTCTCGAACTGCATATCTCGGCTATTTTTTCCTCAAATGTCATTCCGGCAGCCCTTGCACCAAGGATAGAATTTGCAACCTTTTCCATTGAAGACTTGGTAGAATCACCGAATTTCTCCATCTTCATCTGGAGTTGAGCAAGGTTCCCTGCAACGTCGTTTATGTTCTCGTCAATATCGTCTTGACCGATACCAGTCCATTGACCGAACCAACTTGCTCCACCTGCGAATCCAGCACCAGAAGCCTTCTTTGCCTTTGCGAAGTTCTCTCCTTCTCTTGGAGTGAAATTATTCTCATTCCTGGCGTCAATGATTTTCTGTTTTAAGATATCATACTCCTTGCCGAGGTCATCAGTACTGTCTATCTGTTCCTTAATGGAGTCTGTATAGAGTCCGCTCTGTTTAAGGACATCTGTCATCTTGTCTACCTGTTGCTGAAGAGTCGCGCCAGTACCTTTGTTGCCAACTTCCGATAACGTATCAGATAGTGTCTTTACTGTTGTTTTTGCAGTCTCGTTTATCCTGTCGGTATCCTGTTTGATGCTGTCCTTGAACTGACTATATGCCGAATACAGAGCTGCTCCTATAGTAATACCAAGTGTTGCAATATTCCATCCTGAGAAGAATCCACCAAACTTTCCTTTTGCCTGGTTAACAGCAAGCGACATTCTTGCCCTTGTTCCTTCTTTAGTTATAAGCTCGGACTCCTTTGCGCTTATCATACCCATAAGGCGAAGCTGTTCGATCATCTCCTTGGATATTAGGCCCTCGCGGAAAGCTTTCTGCATCTTCAACGCGCTAAGTCGTCCATCCAGTGCAGCTTGCTCTACAGCATTTCTGGTAGTAATCTTGCTATTCAGCATTCCCTGGTAGTCAGCAATATTCTGCCTCATTTTTTCCATTGTTATCTTGCCCTCAATGAGAGCTTGCTGCTGCTCTACGGCGAAAGTTCTTAGCTTTACCTGTTGTTCAGCCCTCAAAGCTGCAAGGTTACTGCTTATACCAACTCTTGAAGCAATGGCTGTAGCACCCTTACGCAAAGCATACATAGCACCGAATGCAAGCGCTGCGTTAGAGACCTTATCCAAAGCCAAAATCAAATCTGTTGTTCTATTAATAAGGAAAGAGAAAGTTCCTCCGACAACGCTCTTGCCTTCTGCGAACTTTCCAAGCATAATATCCCATGCGTCGATAAGCTTATTCCATCGGCCAAGCAATGTTTCGGACAGAACGAACTGCATGTTGTAGAACTGACCGCCCTCGTCTGTCATTTTCCACAGTACCTTCTGAACATCCTCGAAGCTTACCTTTCTATCACTAATCATCTTCTTGACATCTGCCTGGGTATAATTGTTCCTTCCGTTCTTTCCTTCAGCATTGTACAATTCAGTTATCTTCTGCAAGAGTGGGAGTCCTGCGTAAGCAAACTGGCGCAACTCCTTACCATCGAGCCAAGAACGAGCCTTTACCTGTCCGAATGCAAGACCCAATCGTCCGAAGTCAACTCCAAGACCAGATGCTATATCCGCAAGTCGCTTTGTGCTATCATACAAGTCGTTTGCCTCGACTCCGAATGCAGCCAACTGCTTAACATCTCGGTTCAGCTCTCCAAACTTGAATGGAGACTGCAACGCAAGCTGCTGTGTCTGAGCGAACAGCTCGTCAGCCTTCTGTACATCACCAAGGATAGAGCGTAACGCAACATGCTGCTGAACAATCTCACCACCGGTCTGTACGATTGAATTAAAGAATTGCTGCGCTCCAAAGACAATACCTCCCTGTAAGAAGAGAGATTTGATGTCTCCGACTATGGATTGCATCTTCTTTGCTTCAGCGTTTGCTCCGGCGAATGCTGCTGCAAGATCGTTCCGTGCCTTTGCGGCAGACTGAGCAATTTCCTGCTGACGCTTCTGTTCAAGCTCAACACCTCTCTGTACCTCGCGATTAACTGCCCTTTGGTCCTGAAGAACCCTTGATGCTAATGTTGTGTCATGACCACTACCAATACTGCCAAGCGCACCAAGATAGCCCTTCCATCCTGTAGGAGAAGAAAGGTTGTCTTTTATATTTTGAAGCTGCCTCATTATAGAAATGAGCCTATGTATCTCGCCTTCTGCCTTGCTTACATCTGAGCCGATAGAGATACCCCTGCTGTATTCTGAACGAAGCTGACGAACCTTATTGCCAAGAGAATCGTATCGACGTTCTGTGTTCTTCAACTCGTTCTGTCTTTGCTTCTCGTTTGCTTTTGCCTCGCGTGTTGCGTCTGCCTCGTCTTTCTTTCGCTTTTTCTCGGCATCTTGTTCTGTCTTGTATCTTTCTAAGATAGCATTCTTTAATGCTGTAGTCTCAGAGATTCTCCTCTGCTCGTATGATGTCGCATCGTATGGCTTATACGTCGACTTTGATACTCTTTCTGAAAGCTTCTCATATTCTCTAACCAGGCTTATGATGCGCTGAATCTTCGCTTCTTCGGCTGTGATCTTAGCTTGGTCAAATGCAATTTCTGCACCTTTTGTGTTTTTTAGATGCTCAAGCTGCTTCGCAAGTTCCTCGTACTTGGCAAGGTCTGTAGGTGAGAGCTTTTTCCCATTCCAGGCTAATCCGTCCATCTTAGGAGAGATAGCCTTTATCTTTGATTCAAGTTCCTTTACTTCCTTATTGTACTCGTCGAGGAGTTTTGTTAGCTTAGAATTGGCATCATTGTGCTTTGTCTGCAACTCGTCAGCCGCCTTCTTATATGCGTTGGCTATATCTAAATAACCCTTCGCTGCTTCTGAACGACCAGGTGTTGCATAGAGTCCTCCTCTAAAACCACTTTTAGTTTCCTTTTTCCATGCCTTCTCCTGCTGGATAGCTATTCTGTCTCTGATTTCTGCGTTTCTCTGAAGAGCAAGACCCTCTCTGTTAAGTTGATCAAGATATTGCACCGACTGTTTTTGCTTACGGGTATACTCATCAGACTCCTGCTTGATTGCGTCCTTTACAACTTTTGCGTATACCTTTGCATCGTCAATCGCATTAAGGAATCCTGCGCTCTTTACGACATCAGATGCTGTTAGTCCAGTAATAGGATGAATACCTCCGTTATTCCTAATCTGCTCTAACTCAGTTCTATATTTAGACAACTCTGACAACGATTGCCGTATGTTGTTCGTTGAATCGACGCCAAATATCTGTATTCCTTCACCATGACGCTTGTTAATCTCGTTAATAAAAGAAGACAACTTGTAAAGCTCTCTCTCAGCCTTATTAGCCTCAGTAGCAACGCTGTTAGGGAATATGTTGAATCCAGCGCCTTCCTTAGACACCTCTCCAAGTATGCGGCCTATTCTGTACAACCCTTCCTGGACAGACTCCAACTGCTGTATTTTTTTCGGACTAAAGAAATCTTCGCTTGAAAATACAGCAATGTTACGACGTAATTCTTTAACGAAGTTGTTTAGCTTTTCAAAACTACGACCTCCCTTATCTCCAATACCTTTTGTTGCTTCGGATATTGCTTCCAAAGCATTCTGCGCCTGCTTACCAGTAGCATCAATCTTGTTTAATTCTTTGGTAATCTTTTTTGTTTCCTCTTCAATTCTCGATTTAAGAGTGAGAGAGAAACTGATGTCTCCCATATTTCCACCTGCCATATCCTGAATATTTTAAAATTAGAGTTTATTGTTTAAGTAATCAGCAAGACTTATCTTCTTACCGATGAGGCTTCCTTCTTTCTTCTTTTTCTCCATCCATCTGTCATAGAGGTCATCCATTTCCTTTAACGTGTGCTTCTTCGGTCCGCTTCCCTTCTTCGTCTTAGGATAGACGACAAGAGGCTGGTCTGCAACCATGAGGTCAATCTGAGCCGACGAATAGCCCCACCAGTAGTCGTATGCTGCGATGAAGTACTTGCGATGGAAGAGAAAGCCAAACTTCTCCGCTAACGAGAAGGCCGCTCCCCAGCTTGTTCTGCTTGGATAGCTTTTACTTCTCTCCTCGTCATCGTCATCATCACGTCCGTCATCCCTGTCGCTAATATGGTAGCCAGTGATAATGCGTTCGATGGAATTTTTTTTTTAGAAACATCGAGAACTTTCAGAACCTCTACCACGTCTACGTCCTTGATGTAGTAGAGCCAACGCCAGTAAAGCCAGTAGAAGGCTCGTATCTTCCAGATGTTGTTGAGGAGGATGCAGACGCAAATCTTTACGTTGCGCTTCCATTCGTTCTTCTCCTTCATCTTGATATGGGTGCATCTTCTCATTGTTCCCTTTCTTAGCCATCCTACACTGTGTTTCTTGCCACGGAACACCACCTCAGTAGGTGTGTCACCAATAACGCTGTCAAGCATCTCCTGCAAGTCAACAGAAGGCTGCTCTATTTTCTTTTCTTCTGACATGATTGTATGATTTTTTAAATGAAGAAGGGCGGCACGGCTGTTATCATAAGCCTGCCGCCCAACGGTTGTTATCCTGAATCTAATTACCTAAAGACTTCTCTTTAATTAACCTCCAACACCGGAAGCTGGAGCATTAGTAAGCCAAGCGATACTGCGCTTACCTGCACCCTCGATAGAACCGGCGAACTTGAATGCAACAGGCTCTGTACCAGAGTTGTCCCACTGCAAGGTAGCATAGAGAGCAATATTGGTAATTACCATGAGGTTCTTCTTCTCTTCGTCAACGATGACGATAGTACCCTTTATCTTGAACTTCTTTGGCTCAACTGAAACGCCGGTAAAACCGGTAGTAGCATCGAGAGCTGTGTCACCAGTACCTTTCAAGGTAACCTTGGTCAACTCTGTGATTGCATCCTCGCCGAACATGACTTTCAGCAAGTCCTTAGCCTTAGAAGGAACAACGAACTCAACGTTGAAGTCACCAAGCTCAGAGCTGGTAGCCCAGTCTCCAGCAAGTCCGATAACCTTATAGTGGTTGATGGTAGGATCATCCATTGTAGCCTTTAAGGTATCGACGGTAACCGGAAGCTCAACTTCTGGAGTGATTTCAAGTGTAGCCTTGCTCAAGTCTGCGATTACACTCGTGTAGAGCAAGGTCTTAGGACCAACGAAAATGTCCTTCATCTTGTCAATAGTTGTCATTGCCATAATCCGTAATATTTTAAAATGTTATACCTGAATACTTATTTTGTTCTCAATCGTCCTTGTATGATGGTGACAGAGTAGCCGTCTCCGTCATCTGTCTGCATGGTTATACTTGGATTTGTCACGATGATGTTTTTGGTGGATATTGGAAATCTGTCCATAACAGATTTTACTTTATCGTCTACTTTGGATACATCGAGTGCGTTTGGATTGTCTGCCGAAGCCTTATCCTTTACGTACACTTCTATCTGTATGGTGGTAGAGTAGTCGTTATACGCACCGTCAGAGTTCATCTCGTTGTTGTATATGGAAGATGGGAAGAAGACAACGATATAACTGTTTATCTTCTTGTCAACAGCCTTTGGACGGTTGCGTGGGAACACCCTGTCACACACACCTTTCATGGCGTTGCCCACATCGAAGTATAATGTCTTAATACTTATCATATCGTTACTATTTTTCCTTCAAATATTCCTGGAAGTTCGTCTCTTAAGCCTGTAAGTACGTCGTGGTTCCGCTTGTTTTGTACAAACTTTGCGTATTCCATAGCTACAACAGCTACGATTGCGTATGTTCCGCTTGGATGCCTTTGTACCAAACTTCTGTGTGCCACACTGACACCGTACTTTCCGCCAGATCCATACTCTCCGCGATACGGCCTTGTCAGTTTTTTCCCGTCTTCTGTGAGATGTCTCGCAGGCTTACCGCTATAGTAGTATGTTAAATCGTAGAGTTCTCCTTTTGCAAGAGATTGTCTTGTCGGTGGCTCTAAACCTACGCTGCTCGCGTCTACTATGCGGTTTATTTTCCCGTTATGGTAAACCCCTACGGCAAAAGAATTTAGCAAGTTACCTGTTACGTCATGATAATCCTTGGTGCTTGCGTATCGCTCCACCATGTCATAAGCAACAAGTGATAGTTTTTCCAAAATGGCTTCCGTCGTTTTTCTTCCGATAACGTTTTTAGCCATAATCGCAAACTGATCTGCCAAACTTCCCATATCCTAAACTCTTATATATTCCCAGTAAACAACAGTCCTGTTATTATCAGGTTCGCAGTCTTTTACGATGCCTACTTCTGTATTGTTTCCAATAGTAGCGTAAATGGTATCTCCGTCAAGAGGACATCTGCCAGCACCCCATTCGTCATATCTGACAGGAATCGATGCTTTCCTCTTGTTCTGGTCTACATATTTATCGCCTACAGTGGTAGTGTCCGTATAACTGCGGCCTTCGCCATAGTATAGAACAATATCCTCGTCCTCTCCGACGGGAGCGTCATCATAGGAGAACGGATCATCAGGGTCTGATTTTCCGATGACCTTCCTCACAATCTTGATGAGGTGAGGGTATCTTTTGTTTCTGATGTTTTCCTTTTCCATACGCCTTATTTGATGATGTGTGGGAGCGGTCCTCCACAAGGAGAATAATTCGCCCGCTTCACTCCGTGAGAGGTCAACCGGAAGGTGGATTTTTTCTTGAGCATCGAGTCTGGCTCAAGCTTTTTGTAGATAGCATTAGCCTCCGACTTCATTGCACTGATATCATCACCCGAAATCTCATATCCTCCTCCAGTGTGAGTCCAACCATTGTCGGAATCAGAGGTGTTGTTCACCTTGCTTGGGCCAAGACAAAACCACTTCAATGTATCGGCGTATGCTAAACTCAGCAAGTCTGCATCACAGTCGCACATAAGCGACTCCGGCTGTATGCTGCGTGTAAGCATGATTCCCAACATGGTCTTCTTTGGCACTTCAAACTTCACCTTGTTGATAAGGTAGTCGTATGCAGTGTAAACTTCCATCTCTGATTCCATAACCATACAATCTAATTACGTTAAATAATTAACCCTTCTGTGTGATGTCGATAATCCAACGGTAAGGAGCATCGAGCAGAGCAGGAACAGAAGCGAGGAACAAGTCTGTCTTGAACTCCTGGAACAGACCGTTAGCGGTAACCATGTTACGGAGCAGACCGAGACCGTTGTTGGTTTGTGCCCAGGCTACATCTACGAGCTTGTTGCCGAGAGTATCGAAGATTCGCCTGTCGAGAATCTCCTTTCGCATGAAACGCAATGGCTTGCCAGCAGGGCGAAGAACGACTGTTCCGTCTGCCCAACCACGAATCTCTGTAACGGTTCCATCGAAGCGCTTGTTGTGCTCAACCTCATCAACAATCTCTATAGGAGAAAGACCATTGAGGTCAACAACAGACTTCAAGAACATTGCGTTGTTCGGACCGTAGTTCTGCAATACTGCCACAAAGTTAGCGTTCGCCCAGCTCTTGTACAGCTCGGCAATCTGCTTGTTCTTCAAGAATACGTTGTTGTAGTCGTTCTTGGTCATCTGCCATACGAGAGGCACACTGCGGTACTCGATATGGCTGTTTCGCCAATCCTCCTCAAACTTACGCATCTGCTCAAGCAAGTCGCAGCTTGCGTCGCTCCAGGCTACCTTGCCTGCCTTCTTGAAGTTATCAGCTGGAACCTTTGCGTCATACAGAGGCTCCTGAATACCGCGACCGATCTTGTCGTAGTCGATAACACCCTTAGAACTCAACTGTGCTGACATGTAGGTCATGGTCATGTCAAGAGAGTCATACAATACCTGAACCTTGTCGAGATAAGCATCAACCAGGTCAGCGTCGTTTCCGAACTCATCCTGGAGAAGCTTCATCTTGTGATAACGCTCTGTCGCAGTCTCACGGAAGCCGTCAGCAGCGAAGTCTGGGATTGAAGCGGTGTACCACTCAATACCCTCGTGGTCGTTCTGATAGCCCTCGCCTAGAGGAGCACGGAGGTTCATCAAGGTTGCAGGGTTCAAAGTGCGAAGACGAACCTTGAAGGTTGCGTCGCCATTATTAGATGTAGGGGTGAGGTTTGGATCAATGTCACCCTGTGTCAGATACCAGCCGTTGTTACAGCGCAATACGCCGTCACGATTGACAAACTTCTGAAGGTAAGTATTGTTACCCTTACCAGTGAAGAACTTCGCAAGCTGCTCGACACCAATATCAATTTTTGCCATAATCCTGAATCAATCTTTTTACGTTAGACAATAGGTTAAATATGCCAGAACTCTGGGTAGAGCGACTTGTTCATAGCCTTTACAGCAGGAGGAACAGGACCCATACGGTCAAGCCACATAACGCAGTCTGGATTCAACATACAGAAGTTGATGTTTGTACGAGGCTTGTGGTACTTGTCGCCTCCTGCATCGTAATAAGGGAAGTCGTTGTCGTTCGGAGCGAAGCAGTTAGGGTTTGTCACCATAGGCAATACCGAATCACCTGCGCTTGCAGCCTCAACCAAAACGTCACCAGCCTTCAATGTGCCGAGAGCGGCAGAAAGTGTAACCTTCCAAACATCACCTGCGGTGGCGTCTGTCGTAGCCTCAACGGCAGAAACCGTCACACCCTTTGCCTTTGTCTTGAAATCCTTCTGACCGACCATGATGGTATCACCAGGGAACGGAATGTGAACGAAGCCGTTGCGAACGATGTAGATGTCTGTGTCTGTAGCCGCAGTAGTAGCCTTTGCTACGCCGTAAGCCTTCAGAATCTTGATGGTAGCACCAGGACCATCGTTGCCAGCTGAAAAACCAAGGTCGTGCTCAATCAAGTCGCCTGCATAAATCTTAGCCTGACCCTTAAATGGGTTTACAAGCTTACCACCAATAGGTGGGTGAACGAAGGCATTCTTGATAAGCGCCTCAAGACCGGCAAACACGTATCTGGTTCCACCGACCTTACCTTCTGTCTGAACAATGGTCGCGCCGTGGTTCAACATACCACTGGTAGCCATCTGGTTCATGTAGGAAATAGAAGAGTTGTCCATAATCTTTTTACCTTTTTAAAATTGTTGTCATGAAATTACTTCTTGTCTTCACCGCCGCCGTATCTCTTCTTGCGACGCTCTGCAATCTCATCCATGAACTTGTCGTCGTCAGTAGAGCTTCCGCCACCTGATGTCCGCTGTCCCTTTGCAGGAATACCGTTTTCACCAGTAGCCTCCTTGTACTCTGCGGTGTAGATCTTCTCAGCCTTAGAAACCAGGTCGTCGATGTCGACATCTTCGTCCGGAATCTCCAGCTTTGCGATTGCGGCATTGAGGAAATAGTTCTTCATTTCAAGGTTTGCCTTGTCGAACTTATCCTTCAAACCTGCCTTCACCGACTCGATGGTTGCCTTCCTTGCAGCCTTCTTGTCTCGTTCTGCGTTAGCCTTTTCGAGAGCTTCGAGTTTCTCAAGCAGCTTGGAGTATTTGTCGTCAGGATCGTCATCCTTTCCAGCTTCCTTCTTCTTGCGCTCCTCTTCCTCTTCCTTCTTCTTGCGCTCGGCTTCCTCCCTGCTCTTCTTGATCTCGTCAGAGACATTCTTGTGCAGGTTTCCGTCCATGCGTTTAAGTCGGTTTGCTAACTTGGTAACCAACTTGGCATTTGCTGCCTCATCGTCACCGAAATCTTCCAAAACATCATCAAGTTCTTCATTGATGGTCTTCTGGCTAAGTGATTTGAACTTGGTGGTATCTGCCTCCTTGTTCACTAATGCTAAGAGTTCTTCTCTTGTCATGCTTTTTTTAGGTTAAATTTTGTCTTAATTGTGGGTCCTCCACATAAATAACGTATAAATATACTGTTTTATGCTGCAAATATATGTATAATTATACAATTATCCAAGAAAAATTTATATTTTTGCAATATTAATTGTATTTTTATGCAGAAAGAAGTACTTTCAGGATTAAAATTGGATAACGGAGAGCCTATTTACACTCAAGAGTATATCCAATCATTAAGAGATACCGATAAGAAGCATCCCGACAAGCTGAAGATCATAGCTCAGCGTGGCGGTCAGGAAGATATGCTCTCAATAGACGCCGATATAAAGATTTGTGGCGGCAGCCGCGGTGGCCCACTTCTTGTCGATACAAAGGTTGTTACTCCATTTGGCTATAGGCGTATCGGTGATTTAAAGGCAGGTGACATCATAAGTGGAACTGATGGTGGAATGCAGCGTGTCGTATATCGCAAAGAACACGGCAAACTTCCTGCTTACAAACTAAAGTTTGTCGATGGGTCTGAAGTTATTGCATCATACGACCACCTATGGAATGTACGTAAGACTTGCTACAGAAGTAAGAAGAGAATCATTAACGGATTATCTATAAATGACGATTATAGGGTATGGACTACCCAGATGATTGTTGACCACCTTACAAAGCTGAAATCTGGCGAGATTAAAAATAGTAAGTTACTAATACCTTTATGCGAGCCTATAAAATTTACACGCTCTTGGGGGAATCACCGTTACAAACCGACAAGCTCACCTTATGTTATAGGTGCTATACTTGGCGATGGATGTGTAACTTCTAACATAAAGAAAGGAAGTTATGATGCCTTACTATGTAGCGCAGACTATGATATTGTCAGAGAGTTTGAGAGTGCATGCGTTGATATGAGTAACTACGCACAAAAGGAAGATAGTATAGCTTACGATTATAGAATCAAAGACGAAAGGCTGAGAAACGATCTCGAAGGATTGAAACTTTATGGTTGCGACGCTTTTAATAAGTCAGTACCAGATTTCTACAAGTTTGGATCCATTGAAACGAGATGGGCTATTCTACAAGGTCTTATGGATACTGATGGAACTGTAGATAAGCGTGGTCATTGCTCATTTACTACGGTCAGCGAACAGCTCGCAAAGGATGTAAAGTTTTTAATAAATAGCCTTGGAGGTCTCGCTACAATCAATAAGCACGAGAGCCATTATGTTAAAGATGGGGAACGAATAGATGCCAGCGATTATTATTCTATTTATATTAGAATAAATCAGTCTGAACGATTATTCCGTCTTCCACGCAAGAAAGAACTTTGTACCGAGTATAATGGTGGTGTAAGCGAACTTGGAAGAAGGATTGTCGATTTCGAGTACGTAGGAGAAAAGGAGTGCTGTTGCATTGCAGTTAATAATACAAACTCACTGTTTATGGTGGAAGACTTCATCGTAACTCACAACTCCAAATCCTTCTCTTCTCTTATGGAAGTTCTGAAAGATATCAAAAATCCAGACTTCCATGCAACCATCCTCCGTAATGAAAAAGATGACTTGCAGTCCTTGGTAACAGACTCTTACAAATTGTTCTCACAATTTGGAACTTACAATAAGTCTCAGAACGATATGACCTGGAACTTCGATAACGGAGGATGGCTCAAATTCTCGTACTACGCAGGAGCATATCAGGATTTCAAAACACGATTCCAGGGTCGACAGTATGCCTATGTCTGCATCGATGAGGGTACTCAGTGCCCATATAAGAAGTTCAAGTACCTCTTGACTAACAACCGAAATGCAGCGCATATCAGAAACCGATTCTGGATTACCTGTAACCCTGATCCAGAATCCTGGGTACGAAAGTTCATCGATTGGTGGGTTACCGACGAAGGATATATAGATCCGGAAAGGAATGGGGTTATTCGTTACTGTTTCATGGACGGCGATACTCCTGACTCAATCTACTGGGGAGACACGAGAGAAGAGGTGTACGAACAGTGTAAGGTCATTATCGATAGCCTTTGGAAGGATAGCTATGAGGAACTTGGTTATACAAAACTCGAAATGTTCATTAAGTCGGCGACATTCATCCGTGCAGATGTATCAGAGAACATCAAGCTTATATCTACTGATGCGTCATATATCGCCAACCTTGCCCAGCAGGATGAAGAACAGCGTATGCGAGACCTGGATGCTAACTGGAACTGGAAATCTGCTGGAGATGACATGATCAAGATTGAAGACCTTGAGGAAATCTTCAACAACGCAGAACAAACGGGTGACGGAAAACGCAGAGCCTCTGCCGATATTGCATTCACTGGCGGAGATAACTTCGTGATGTGGCTTTGGGAAGGATGGCATTGTAAAGACTTGGTTGTTCTTAGGATAGACCCTAAGACGCTCGTTTCTGTAGTTGATGCCAAGCTGAGAGAGTGGGGCGTTGAGGAATGCAACTTCACTTACGATATGCAGGGAATAGGTCAGTACTTCAAGGGGTTCTTCAAGGATGCTGTTCCGTTCAACAACCAGGCGGCACCTATTGCTCAAAGCCACCAAGAAGAGGAAGGTATCAAATACCTATACAAGGACTTGAAATCCCAGTGCGCATGGCTGTTCTATAAGATGATTAAGGACAGAAAAATATCCATAGAACCATCTCTTCTTGAAAGGAAATACTCAGGTAACGGATTCAGCAAAGTTCCTCTTAGGCAAATCTTACAGAAGGAGAGAAAAATGCTACGACGTGACGAAAACAGCGAAGGAAAGGGGTTCAAGCTATTGCCTAAGAAGGTTGCCAAGAAGTATGTCGGACACTCGCCTGACTTCTTTGAGTCTTGGTTCTACGTAATGATATTCAGTTTAACAAAAAAGAAAAATAAAAAGGTAAAAGGATTATGGATGCTATCAAGGTAAATAATGTAAGGGAGCTGCTCGTAAGAAAACCATTCTACGAGCTTACTCCTGCTGGGTACATGAAGCACTCGACTGTAAGCGATGTAGTTCCAGACTATTATGACGGAACGATGCCAGAAGACACCACGTATCGCCGCATCAAGACGCAGGCAGACTTCCTGCGTGAGTATTACCCATCTGCACACAGAATAATGGACGAGAAGGAATACCCGGACATCTGGAAGTTGAACCCTGAGAATAACAGGTGGTACTGCCAGAAGATTCAGCGCACAGCCTTTGCATTCCAGCAGCTCATCCACACGAAGCATCTGCTTCACTTGACAGGCAACGATGTTCAGTTCGAGCTTGCTGATGGTGATGACTACGAGAACGAGAAGAAGGTAGAGGAGAATCAGAAGACCCTCGATGTATTCAAGAAGGGCTGGCTTATGCACGATATGGAGATTCGCTTCTTTGAAGCTGTAAGTGCGTATCTGAAGGTTGCAGAATGTGCAATCGTCGGTTTCTTCGATGAAAAGAAGAAATTCTGCACACGAACACTATCTTATGATCGTGGAGATATCCTATACCCTCACGTAGATTCACTCACTGGAGATCTCCTGTGCTTTGCCAGGAAGTACTACGACTACGACGATGATGGAAACGAGAAGACCGAATATGTCGAGGCTTGGGATAACCGCAAGTTCTACCGCTTCAAGAAGTCTGTCAAGTCAGGAAAGGTGAAAGAAGTAATGACAAAGATTGCAAGGATTTTCGGAATTGATGACTACACCCTCATTGAAGAGAAGGACCACGGCTTCCAGTTCGTGCCGGTAGCCTACGCACGTAACGACAACGGGCCTTGCTGGTTTATGGTTCAGAAGAACATCGAGGACTACGAGGAGGCATTCTCATATCTCTGTGAGAACAATAAGGCATACGCTTTCCCAATCCTTACGCTCACTGGCGATGGTGAGGATATTTCTATAACCGGCGACGATATGACCGGCTCTGCGAAGACAATCATGATTACAGACACTAATGGCAAGGCTGAGTTCTTGAATGGCACGGATGCGTCAGATGCCTTCGCTACACAGCTCAACAAGTCGTACGACCTCATATACGAGCTGTCATTCACCGTGAAGCCTCCTGAGCTGAAGTCTGGTGACCTTCCAGGTGTAGCCATCAAGCTTCTCTATTCTCCTGCACTGGAGGTTGCAATGAACGATGCACAGGAGTTGCAGCCATTCCTGGATAAGATTCTCCGCATCTGTCAGTTCGGCATCGGTACTGAGGAAAACTGCGTCGCTACGATGTCCGGGCTTCCAATAAATGCGTGGATAAGTCCGTATGTGCATAGTAATAAAACTGAACAAATTACAAACATCGCTACAGCAGTTCAGAACGGATTCCTCTCTAAGCAGACGGCTTCAGAACGCTGCCCTGACTTCCCTAAGACCGCTGAATATGAGCGTATCATGAGAGAGAAAAAGGAGGAAGACCAGCAGGACCTCCTCATGGTTATGCAACGTGCGGATAACGAAACAGAGAACGCCATCGAACAGGAAAAAGCTACTGCTCAGATTAACGGATACTCAGCCTCAGTAAATACCGGTAATGGAAGAAAGCGTGGGCGCCCAAATAAATTTAACACCGATTCCAACGGAAACAGGTTAGGGGAGTCACATTGGGACGAATTCAACAAGAAGAATTAATAGCCTATGGATGAATTAAAACGTTCTGTCGATTACAGCAGGAAGCGCTTGCAGGCAATCAGAAACTGCGAGTCAAAAGTTTCAGATATTCTCTGGAAATCTACACAGAAAATAATTACCGCAAGCAAGAGATACAGAGGTGCGGGCAGGCTCACAAACGAGTCAGCCCTGCTATCTTACGCCAAGAACGTTACTGCTGAGGCTGAGGAGAGCATCAACAGCTATATCTCTGCATACTCCAAGGCTTCATGCAAGATTCTCGGGATTGACAGCGAGAACATCGAATCGTTTCTCGTCAGCGACATCTACGGAAAGACGACATCTGAAAGAAACGCAGTCTATATCGGAAACTTTGCTGAAGATATTGTAAGAATGATCAAGGCAGGAACATTGATGGGATATTCAGACCAGCAGCTCCTGTCTTCCATCCGCACAGGATACAAGGACCCATATCACACATCAGTCATCACCAAGGCGAAGAGAAAGGATATTAACATCGATGTTCCTTCTTACGGAAAGGGCTACTACAGGAACGCCTATCAGAACATCGTAAGAAACGCTTCTCATGTGATTGCTTTGGCGTGGGGACAGGCAGAGCAGGAGTATGGGCAGAAGAACAAGGCTATCGGGTTCTACGTCAAGAGAGGAAGCAGTTATCCGTGTGACATTTGCCAAAATGAAGCCAATGCTGGCATCCATTCTTTCAAAGACCCATATCCACCGTTCCACGTTTCATGTTGTTGTTACACAGTATTTGCATTCAAGGATAATAAAAAGAAATAAGATTATGATTGAAGAAACAAAAGGATACACGTTATCAGTCGATACGTACAAGAAGGCGAAGGCTCTCAAGATGAAAGACCCTCGCTATTACATCTATGCAAGTCTCCGTGGCTCAGGTATGCCAATGAGGGATTGTTGGGCAATCGCATTTCAGGGAGAAGGATTCAACTGGCCTAAGGACGTTCTTGAGCGAGAAATGAATAAACTTGAATCTCTGGAGTCTGTTCAGACAAGAATCGCAGAGGTGCAGGGCAAGAAAGCGAAGAACGAGAATATTGACGAACTTACACAAGAGGAACTCATTAAAGCTACATCAAAGGAAGAGATTCTTAGAAACCTCGTTATAGCTCAGCGAAAGCAGAAATTCGGCTCTCCAGAGTGGCAAAAGACTACAGCCATGATAGCAGACTATTCTAAGATTAAGCAGGACGAGATTGATACGGAAAACAATGTGATCCATTACTACATTCCTCTGTCAATGCCTCGATGCTGCGAGGACTGCATTATTTTTAAAAACGGCCAGGCGACATTCCAGAAGAAGAAATAGTTAAATTCGTGTTAAAGCAACTTTGATATACCATAAATTCAACAAAACCAAGTACCTTTGCAAACAGATTATGTTCTCGGATTCTTATCTGTGAATCATAATTCTAAAATTTTTTTTGGTTAAAAAGGGGTGATATCTTCTCAGATGCCACCCCTTACTTTTATATAAATGAAGTAGAAGAAAATATACGATATATCACAAATATTTCTCTCCTGTGATAAGCTCAAGGGCTATCCTAAGCCGATCATCAAGAAAAGAGTCGTTAAATGTAGGAAGAAGGCCGTATGGAGGCAGTTTCTTTGTATCTGCGGCCTCCAAAATGAATTGGAGTGCCTGTACCAGGGAATTGTGGTCCTCGACTATCTCAATCAATTTATCACTCATCCTTGCCCCCTTCCTTCTTAATCTGTTCTGCCATATCAAGGAGAGTATCAGCGTGCTTGTCGCGATCAATTACCTCCTGGACGGCCTCATCACTTTCCTTGCGGAGTTGTTCGTCACTCTTACCATTGTCGGAAGCAGCGTTTCTTCTCGCAGCCTCACGAGCAATGTATTCGTCACGGAGCTTCAACTTGCCTGCCGTATATTCCGCATCGCCAGGCAACGATGTATCCGCATACATAAGCTGGGCAAATGCATCGATGATGTTTCCATCGTCCTTTGAGAACTCGTAATGGTCTCCTACGGCCACAGGAACACATTCATCGAGCGCAGCGTACATGGATGTACCGATAGAGTATTCAATACCCCATGTTCCGGCAATGTTCGCAATCTTGATGAAGGGCAGCGAGCCTCTCTGTAAATTCTTCTTGATCTCAGCAGGTATATCTTCTCTGAGTGAAGCAACTTCTTTCTTCGACAAGCTCTTACTGAACTTCAGTACGGTGAAGTGTCTTGTCTTGATAGTCTTTCCAAATGGTAATGCCATAATAACAATATTTTAAAGTTCAACTTTTATTTCATTATACTCGAAATCGGTGCAAGCATCATCATCTCCCGAAACGTCTCTACCGAAGCGTTCTTCTTTACAAGTCCCGTTATCAAAGAATAAACAATCCTTGCAAGTATATACCAGTGGAATAATGTCTCCACAAGCATCATCGTCGGGATTTGCGTATGTATATAAATCTTTGCCCATGCAATACGTGAACTCAGGTTCTTCGTCATTCAGCAAAACGCAATCCTTGCAAGTGTAATCAGTCTGTTCCATGTCACTTACGTTTTTGATATTCCATCAACGTCAGTATACAATAGTTAGCGCAGTCAAGAAGAGCATCTTCCAACGGTTCATTAGCAACTTGCGCATCATTGTCCTTCAACGTCTTGATACGATTCACCTTCTCTCGTATCTTTCCGTAGCCGTAGTTGATACCAAGCTCATCATACATTTCTGAAAAAGCATTTCCATAGTCGTGATTTTTGCGCTTGTATGTATCACTCATCTTGTCTGTGATAGCTTTGAATGCCTCACAATCTTCATTTGATTGTTCGAAGTTATTCTCGTATAGTGGCATTTTGAGCTTGCAATGAAGCCAATCATGCGTAATATTATTGATATTGCTTCCTCTGCAGTTACCACATTTGCGAAAAATTACTTCCATTAATCGTCTGGAAAATATTTCATTTACCAGACTTTTTTTAAATAAAGTATAGCGATAAATTTTCATAAGCTATTCCTCCTCTTTAAACGTATGAATCTTTTGGATCATATCCTTAGGCGGATTATGGAAGAGGATAATACAGAAGTCGCCATGCTCTTTTGTATGCACCTTTTTCAGACCACAACCGACAAGCCAGCCAGCACCATTAATAAACGGCTTAAGAATCTCGTGTACCGCACTATTTGCGTCCGGCTTAACGACAATAACTCCACCTGTCTTACGAAGCTCTTCGAGTTTCTCCCACTGAGCTTCAATATTTTTATCACCTACAAAAAGCTCGTATCCATAAGGATTAACGACCTCTCTGTCTATACCCATTCCATCTACAATTTCTATTACAATAATCGGTTTCATAATTCTTATTCTTTTATATCTTTAATTTCAACGAAATCTCCAATACCCAAACGAGCATTGTTGATGCAAGACGCAATCCAGCCTATCAAGTAAGCTGAAGACTCGCCTCCGTGCTTCATACCGATAGCATTCTCAATGGCATCACAGGCGTGAGAAGCCTCGTGGCAGCAGACGTTCATAGTCATATCCTTCAGGCATTTAAAGGAAATAAGAACACCATACGAGTCATTATCCTTTCTTGTCGCTGAATCATAAGTTGCACCGCAGTAATCCACATCTGAATAATCACACCCATCAAAGCAGGAGTCTATCACTTCGTTTAGATCCCTACCAATATGAACCCACAGCTTCCTTGGATAAATACCGTTACTATATTCGTAATATCCCTTCTTCTTCATATCTAAACTATTTATGTTTTAAAATATTACCACAAGCTAAGTTAGTTTTAAAAAGGAAATCTCTTGCAGGAATAACGATAGATCCATCATCCCGAAAGCCTTCCGATTTACTTATCTGGGTATTGCATGGCCTCAGTATCGCATCCTGATCCTTTATCTCTACCAAAAACGGCGTTGGAGTATCATCCAATGTCTTCCACCATATATTCTTAAATTCATGAAGAAAGCATCCGGAATCTACCGATATAACCTCGTCAACAAGAAAGAATAAAAGACCTTCCCCAATCATGTCACACATAGACCTGATTTTTTTTTTATATTTCCAAGAGTATCTACCTTTCATAAGCTCATTGTTTATGTAATTTACCAATATGCCACTATGAACAAACCTTGCATAAGTAAGGATGCCACACAAGTACCTTCAACTTCGGTTTCAGATTAAGATATTCTAAGGCATAATCCTCCGTCTCGTAAGCCTCCTTAGCCTTCCAGGAGTGATGCTTGCGTGTGTAGTGTTCAGGGTCAGGCTTAAGAGTAGGAACTTTATTAGGATTGCGGCGTCTTCTCATAAGCACTGGAATGAAACACTGTTCAATGTTCTGTTCACCGCAATCTCCCTATCGTTGCACATGGTCCTCATGCACTCCAGGACATCATCACGAACGGAAGCCATAACCTCCTGCATCGAAGCGGCGGCTGGAACAATACTCCCGTCTGACTTCTTCTTGACAATACGGTAAATAACATCCTTGACATATTCCTTTTCTATCATATCAATATAAATATTTAATCGTCGCCTTTGATAAAGCTCTCTGGTTCATCATTGTCCTCCTCGCCCTTACAAACCTCATTGATGAGGATGTCCTGCTTCAGGTCCGCCTCCGTTACACCAAACATCTGATAGGCATTGCCCTCCTTCGTTCGCTTCTTGAAGAAACCGTACTTGGCCCACATGTCCCTGCCAAACTTGTTCATTGACGGAATATCCTTCTCGTCAACGTCGTTTATAGCGCAAAACCTGCGCATACACTCATAAAGCATGGTTGAGTTGAATAGATTGGACACTTCGCCCTTTGCCTGGGCATCACTCCTTATACCGTAAGCGCGTATCCATGCGTATATTGGCTGAGAACCAAGAAGGGACAGAAGAAGCTGTTTGGCACTTCCTTCTGCGGAAGGAAAACGGTACTTACGCTTCCTCAACTCCTGCGCACCACGCATGACCCAGTTGAACACACCACTAAGCTCCCTCCTTATAATCTTACTCGAAAGCTCCGGGTCCTGACGCTCCTTGGGTACGGTAACGTCAAAGCTGACATACTGTAAACGTCTTATAAAGCCAAGCGACGCGTCCTCCGGGAACGGAAGCTCATTGAGGTTAAAGATAAGGTACGGGATATTGTTGGCCTCAAGAACATTCCTGCCAAGCTCTCGCATAGGGACAGGCTCTCCGCTGACAAGCCTCTTGAACATTCCGGTGTTCTTCCTTCCGAACTTCCGCGGATCAGAGTCCGAAGACCAGTTGAAGATAGCGTTCCTTATCGGATATCTGCCCCTCATTCCTTCATCACCCTCCGCGGTAAGGTCGGCGTAATCCATCTTGCTTATCCTGTCCTTTCCAAAGAGGCTACAAGCAACATCGAAAATAACGCTCTTTCCGTTAGCTCCAGTGCCTATAAGAAGCAGACACAGCTCTATCTTCGACGACTCCTTTCCCTCGTACGGGTTATAGGCGGTTCCGCGCTGTATCAAGCCTAAACCAAGGAACATCTGTAGTATCATCCTCGATGTCCTGTCAGGGAGCACCTCATGAATAAAGTTCATCCACCTGTCACACTTGGCCTTCGGATTGAAGTCGTAAGGATGATAGTACGTCACATGATAGTCAGGAGAAAACGGCATAACGGCAGGGTTCTGCAATCCTCTACCGAAATCCACAACACCGTTACTGAAAGCCACGATGTCAAATGACGGGTGAAGAATGTTGTAGCACTCTATAACGTCAATGAAAGACTTGTTCATCACAGTGCTGACGCCAATCATCGGACTTATAGCGAGGTCAAGAAGCAACAGCTGGTAGGTCTGCTCCAATACAATCCTTGGGACCGACTCGTATATCTTGCCGTTGAAGATGTAATAGCTCCCCTTGTAATACTTCACAGGAGCCTTCTTGGCAAGCTGACGCATAGACCTCACGAACTGAGACTTCAAGACGTTGTAAGTGTCAGAATTCACCCTGCCCCAAGAGGTAGAGCGCAATGCGTCAAAACCGAACTCGCTTTGCCTCGTCAGGTCCAACAGCTGCGTGTGTAAAGTGTCTATAGCTAAACCATTTTCCATCTGTGTATAATAATTTTTTAGTTTCTGCGTCATTTTAACATGAAAGAACCCCTGTAAACAAAGGGACTTCGGTGGATTACGCACCACAAGTAGGCCTCACCTATATGCCCTATATAATAATAGGAACAATGCAAAAATAAGAAATAACTACATAATTATGCTAAAATACATTATTTATGCGGTATATTTATACCTGTCTCTTATACACATCTGACGCTGCCGACGATCGCATAAGTGTAG